>QWCK01000013.1_pt1 | contig 275186 bp, 250 predicted proteins | sample 1972571 | NCBI WGS metagenome assembly QWCK01 (sample SAMN09866710, study PRJNA288562) | Human gut metagenome isolate term2_stool, whole genome shotgun sequencing... | isolation source: gut | host: Homo sapiens | place: USA: California
AGCTGTCACGGTCGTCACGCCTGGGGTTCCTCCAACGTGAGCTTGATACTCCGCCCGGCATGGGTTCGGGCGCTTTCATAGTGGATGTGGTACTCATAGGACAGCCGCCACGCCCGGACATTCAGCCGCATAGCCAGGGCATTGGGTTTCATATCCAGCCCCAGGGCGGCGACAAGTTCCGTGGCCGTCCCTCTCCACTCTGGCCGTTCCGCCGTTACCAGGGCGGCAACAGCCTCCAACACCGGGTCAGGCGGCTCCTGCCGCAGCTCCGTTTCCCGCCGCTCCAGCTCCCACACAAGCCGTTCCTCGTCCCGCTTGAGGTAGAGGCGCTGGTCTTGCTGATCCCGCCCAGAAATGTCCAGGGTGGCGGCGTTGTCTGCCCGCCGCTCCTTTTGGAGCAGAAAGGCCCCGTCTGCCGCACCCAATAAGCCGTTGGTGCCGGAGATCATATCAAACTTATCATCGGCCTGCTGCTTGCGGGTGTGATGTACAACCAGGAGGCAAACCCCGCTTATATCGGCAAACCGTTTCAGTTTGGTGATTACCTCATAGTCGTTGGCATAGCTGTACTTCTCTGCCCCGGCCTCCCGGATTTTTTGCAGGGTGTCGATGATAATAAGCCGGGTGTCCGTGTGTTCCCGGACAAAGCCCTTTAGCTGCTCCTCCAGGCCACCGCCGAGCTGCTTAGCTCCGATGGCAAAGAACAGGTTTCCGGTACTCTCTACTCCAAACATCCGGTACAACCGCTCCTGTAAGCGACGGTGGTTGTCCTCCAGGGCCAGATAGAGGACTGTCCCCTGGCGCACCTCATACCCCCACAGGGAAAGGCCCATACTCACATGATAGGCAAGCTGGGCCATGAGAAAGGACTTGCCCACCTTGGGAGCGCCCACAAAGAGATATGTCCCCGCATAGAGCAGACCGTCTACCACAGGAGGTCTGCCGGGGTACACCTGTTCGTAGAGGTCATTCATAGACACGGTAGGCAGATAGGCCGGGTCATTGACCCGGCTTATCTGCCGCAGGATTTCCTCCAAATCTCTTTCCGGGGGCTTGTGTTCTGTCACGCCCTCTGCTATACTTTGGTTAGGTTTTTGTGAGAGCGACTGTCCCCCGTCTGCGCCAACAGGCGGATATGGGGCAGTCGTTTTCTCTTGCAATCTATCCATCTATCAATCCTCCCTCATGCCGTCCATGATGGCGGCGATCAGCCGGATGGTGTCCAGCAACTCCCCATCCACGCCATTCCCGGCCTCGATACGCTCCAGTTCTTCCAGAACGGCGGCCAGCTCGTTCCGCAGGGCCTTATACACCCTGGGGTTGCCCTGTACCACCACATCCCGGCACAGCAGCCGTCGGGTGATGTAGTCCTGTTTGGTAAGGCCGGAGAGCCGCACAGCGGTTTCAATTTCCCTGTCCTCATCCGGGGACACCCGGAAAGCCACAGTTTTGTTTCTCCAGCGGTTGTGTCGGTCAAGATTTTTCACTGACATGATTTAGGCCCCCTTTCGCTCCATGTCCAGTTTGTCCGCCATCTCCGCCTGCCGGGTGGGGAACAGGTGGGCGTAGCGGTAGGTAATATCAATGCTTTCATGTCCCACCCGGTCAGCGATTGCCAGGGCCGTAAAGCCCATGTCAATGAGCAGCGAAATGTGGGAGTGCCTCAGGTCGTGTATTCTGATCCGCTTTACCCCGGCCTCTTTCGCACCCCTGTCCATCTCCCGGTGGAGGTAGGATTTTGTCACCGTGAAAATGCGGTCGGTGGGCTTCACCCCATACAGGCTCTTGATATAGTCTCGCATTTCTTCACAGAGGAAAGCGGGCATTTGAATGACCCGGTTGCTCTTAGGGGTCTTGGGGTCGGTAATCACATCCTTGCCCTTAATCCGCTGGTAGGACTTGGAGATGGTGACGGTCTGTTTCTCAAAGTCGAAGTCGCCAGGAGTGAGGGCCAGCAGCTCCCCCTCCCGGACGCCGCACCAGTAGAGCATTTCAAAGGCGTAATAGGAAAGGGGCTTGTCCATCATGGCCTCGGCGAATTTCAGATACTCCGCCTTTGTCCAGAACAGCATTTCCCGTCCCTTTGGCTTTCCCATATTGCCCGCCTGGGCAGCGGGATTGACCTTTAGATTGTAGTGCCGTACCGCATGGTTGAACACGGCGCTCAACTGATTGTGCAGCGTTTTTAAGTACACCGGAGAGTAGGGCTTGCCGTTCTTGTCCCGGTAACCCAGCATTTCATTCTGCCAGGCGATGACCTCCTTGGAGTGAATGTCGCACATCTTCCGCTTGCCGAAGTACGGCACCAACTTCTTGTAGAGGATATGCTCTTTCGTCCCCCAGGTGTTTTCCTTGATACGGCCTTTCATGTCCGCCACATAGACAGCCACGAAGTTTTCAAAGGTCATTTCCAGGTCGGCGGTCTGTTGTTGCAGGAATGTCCGCTCCCACTCCAGAGCCTCCCGCTTGGTGGGAAAGCCCCGTTTCATTTTCTTTACTTTCTTGCCCGTCCAGTCCTCGTAGTAAAAGGACGCATACCATGTGCCCTTTGCCTTGTCTTTGTATGCCGGCATTGTGGTTCCCTCCTTATTGTCTGTCCCGCAGCCCATAGAATTTTTCCTCGAAGTAGCGCCTGCTTACCCGTCCGGGAATGGTGAGAAAGCCTTTTTTCTTCAGCTCCTCGTTCATCTCCCGCACCAGCTTGTAGGCGTAGGGCTTGGAAATGCCCAGCTCCCTGGCGACCTCCTCTGCTCTCACAAACAGCTCCTTTTCCATGGTCAGCACCTCCTTATTTTAGTTTCGCAAATATGTTAATGTCACCATCTTCATTATACATTAACATAAGTGTTAATGTCAAGAATTTATTTCGCATTTTTGTTAAAGATTATCTTGCATCTTTCGCTTTTTTGCGCTATACTATTGGCAAAGGCGGTGGGATATTATGACAGTCGGAGACAAGATAAAGAAAATCCGCACCTTTCGAGGCATGACACAAAAGGAATTGGGGCTTGCTATCGGCTTTGAGGAAAAGGGAGCGGACAACCGGATCGCCCAGTATGAGACGAATTACCGTGTTCCGAAACGGGAACTGCTGGACAAGATGGCCGAGGCGCTGCGGGTAGACCGCCAGAACTTCTACACCATCGCCCCCGGCTCTGCCGAGGACTTCATGCGGACATTCTTCTGGCTGGACGAGGACAGCCCTGGCGCTATCCGCCTGTTCCAACTTGTCCGCAATCCGGGCAGAGCAGGGGCCGCTGATGATACCGCTGTACGGTACAATGATAGCGATGACTGGCCCGCACACCCTCCCGTGGGTATGTACTTCCAGTATGGCCTTGTGGACGAGTTCATGCGGGAATGGCTTTTTCGTCAGCAGGAGTTACACGCCGGGGAGATCACCAGGGAAGAGTATTTTGAATGGAAACTCAACTGGCCCCATACCTGCGACGATGGCCTGGAAAGCGAATATTATATCCCTTGGCGGAAAAATAAATAAGACAAGCAAAAAAACCGCCCTGCTGAATTTGTCGTTCAGCAGGGCGGTTTTGCTTGTCCTTTTGGGATTTTTCTCTTGAGAATACCGGGCGGACACAAATAGTATCAATCCAGTATCAAGAGCAGTATGGACGGGCAAAAAAGCCTGTATTCATGCGGGTTTTCGCCGTTTCGAGCGTCATTCCCACTCAGTACCACGCGGTTGATTTCGGGAACCTGGTTGGTAATCAAGTTAGAAATCCGCGCCACCAAATCCCAATCCAAACGCGACCAGTCCGCAGTCATCGCGTCTTCTGAGGAAACCGGACGCAACACAATCGGGTGCCCGTAGGTACGCCCATCACCCTGCACCCCCACCGAACGCACGTCGGCGAGCAACACCACGGGACACTGCCAAATCTCTGTGTCCAGCCCGGCGGCGCTGAGTTCGTTGCGTACGATCAAATCCGCCGCTCGCAAAATCCGCAAGCGATCCTCGGTAACCTCTCCGATGATGCGGATAGCCAAGCCCGGACCGGGGAAAGGCTGGCGGTTCACGATGACGTCAGGCAACCCCAACTCGCGCCCCAAAGCACGCACTTCGTCCTTGAACAGTTTGCGCAGCGGCTCGATGAGCTCAAACTTCAAATCCTCTGGCAATCCGCCCACATTGTGATGAGACTTGATATTAGCCGTGCCGCTGCCGCCACCAGATTCCACCACGTCAGGATACAAAGTGCCTTGGACCAGGAACTTTACTTCCCCGCCGCTGGCGCCGACCTCGGCCACAACCTCACGTTGAGCCGCTTCAAAAGACCGAATGAACTCGCGACCGATAATCTTGCGTTTCTGTTCCGGTTCGCTCACCCCCGCCAGTGCCCCCAAGAAGCGTGCGGACTCGTCGACGTACTTGACTCGAATTCCCATGTTGGCGGCATAGTCCCGCTCCACCTGTTCGCGCTCCCCCGCGCGCAACAAACCGTGGTCAACGAAAATGCAGGTCAGCTGGTCGCCGATGGCCTTATGAACCAAAGCTGCCGCCACGGAGGAATCGACCCCGCCGGACAAACCACAGATAACTTGAGCATCACCCACGCGCTGGCGAATCTCGGCCACCTGGGTGTCGATAATGGATTGCGGTGTCCACACCGGATCTAACCCGACCAGGTCGTGCAGAAAATGCTCCAAGAGCCGTTGGCCATAGGCGCTGTGCCGAACTTCCGGATGCCACTGCACTCCATACAGGCCTCGTTCAGGATTTTCAAAGGCAGCTATCTTTGTATCATCTGTCGCCGCGATAACTTGGAAATCGCTGGGAGCTGCCGAAACTGCGTCCCCGTGACTCATCCAAACTACCTGTTCAGATGGGGTTCCTTCCATCAGCCGACTGCCTGTAACAACTTCCAAGTTGGTCCGGCCGTACTCGGAAGTTCCGGTAGGGCTAACGGTGCCCCCCAGGGCTTGTGCCATGACCTGAAACCCGTAGCAAATGCCTAGTACCGGCACATTTGCCTGAAAAACGGCTGGGTCAAAGGCGGGAGCTCCCGGCGCATAAACGGAAGACGGTCCACCTGAGAGAATGATGGCAGATGGCTGTTTATCCAATATTTCCCGTGCGGTCAGGTTATGTCCCACAATTTCCGAGTAAACTTTCGCCTCGCGAACCCGGCGTGCGATTAGTTGGGCATATTGCGCGCCAAAGTCAACAACTAACACCGGTCCCACGGGTCTACCATCTTGCAAGTTTTCAGCCATGAGTTAATCCTAAAACATTTCCTCGCTATAAATTGACCCCCCAATTCTCAGACTAAATTCAGGGATAATTCGTTGATATTTCAACGGTTTTCCCTATTGTCAGGCCAATATTTGTCGATACAATAGTATGTAGGGTCAAAGGAAGGACCTATGGCACGTGGGAAAGGAGACCCGCCATGAGTCAGGTACCAACGTATTTCGAGGCTGATGTCCGACTGGATCGGAACTCCCCGGTTCCGCTCTACCATCAAATTGCTCAACCCATTGAAGAGTTAATCCTCTCAGGACAACTCACCCCCGGTACGCGCTTGGAGGACGAACTTTCCATGGCGCGACGTCTCAACGTATCCCGCCCTACCGCGCGCCGAGCCCTGCAACAACTGGGCGACCATGGTCTGCTGGTGCGCCGCCGCGGTGTCGGAACTCAGGTGGCCCCAACCCGGGTGCATCGCCCGAATGTCCTCTCGACCATTTACGACCAGATGAAAACCGATGGACACAAGCCGTCTACGGAAGTCTTGTCTTATGGCACGTCCCCGGCCAGCCAGGAAGTCAGCGCGAAACTGGAGGTGGCTCCCGGCACCAACGTGACCACTATTCGCCGACTGCGCATGTGTGACCGGCAGCCCGCGGGGCTCATGTTTGACATGATTCGCTCTTCGATAGCTCCGGCTGCCACCGCCTTGGAGCGTGATTCTTTCGAAAATGCCCTAGCTGAACGCGGTGTTGTCGTGACGATGGCACGCCAAGCGGTGTCCGCCCGCAAGGCCAGCGCCCCGGAGGCTCAACTCCTGCGGATTCCCACGGGGTCAACCATGCTGAGCATTCAAAACATCTCTTATGACGAGTCCGGCAAGATTGCCGCTTATGGTGAATACCTGTTCCGTGCAGACCGTTTTGCTCTCAAGAACACGCTCTTTGCACACTAACTCAATAACCCTTCTTTCTTCTTCACTGGCACAATTTCATACCGGGTCCGCAGACTCGACATCGATGAGGCGTTCGTGGCTTTTCTCCTTTTCCATGAGCGCCTCATTATTTTTCACAAGTGTGTTGCCGCACGTTTTCCCTGGTTCATCCCGTTTGCCGGGGAGATGGCGACCAAGATACTTTTTCAGGACTTTAGTCCCAACTTTACCAACCCCAAACCGTGTAATAGGATATTTTTTAACTTGCCGGCGGGCTGACCGATGCCCCTGATTTCATTAGAGGAGCTGGGCATGAGCGACTTCAAGACCTCATTTCTGGACAAACTTGCCAACAAAGCAGCATCGAGCCGGAAACGAATCGTGCTGCCAGAATCTGACGATGAGCGCATCTTAAAAGCTGCCGCAGACATCCTCCAGAAGGGCGTCGCTGACTTGGTTCTGCTGGGAGACCAGGACACCGTCCAGGCTAGAGCCTCCGCTCTCGGGCTGGATCTCTCCGCGGCCGAAATCGTCTCCCTCGACGATGCTGAAAAGCTGGCCCGTTACACCGCCAAACTGGTGGAACTGCGCGCACACAAGGGCATGGACGAAGCCAAGGCAAAGGAAACTTTGAAAGATATTTCTTTCTTTGGCACCATGATGATTGCCTGCGGCGACGCCGACGGAATGGTCTCTGGAGCGGCTCACACGACCGCCCACACCATTCGACCCGCGCTGCAAGTCATTAAGACCCAGCCGGGGGTGAAACTGGTTTCGGGAGCTTTCCTCATGGTTTTCGATGACCACTGTGACGTGTATTCGGATTGCGCAGTCACGATTTCCCCGGACGCAGCGCAGCTGGCGGACATCGCGGTCGTTTCAGCCCAGACCGCGGCTCAGTTTGGCTTGGAACCGAAAGTTGCCATGTTGTCCTATTCCACGATTGACTCCGGCTCTGGTCCACTGGTTGACCTGGTCAGGGATGCCACCGCGAAAGCCCAGGCAGCCGCCCCGGAAGTAGCTATTGACGGTCCGCTCCAGTTCGATGCCGCGGTAGTCGAGTCCGTGGCTGCCCAGAAAGCTCCCCAATCCCCCGTAGCCGGACACGCCAACACGTTCATCTTCCCCGATTTGAACGCCGGAAACATTACCTACAAAGCAGTGCAGCGCACCAGTGGCGCACTGGCGGTAGGACCCATCTTGCAAGGGCTAAATGCCCCGGTCAACGACTTGTCGCGCGGAGCCACCGTGGACGACATCATCAACACCATCATCATTACCGCTATCCAAGCCCAAGGTTAGGCACCCGAGGGAAGTCCCCCACGGCCGCCCTTGTGAAAAGAAGAAGGAACAAGCACTATGCGCCATCAAACCATCTTTGTAATTAACTCCGGCTCTTCCTCACTGAAGTACCAGCTAATCGAACCTGTCAGCGGTGACGTCCTGGCCAAGGGCCAAGCGGAACGCATCGGTACCGACCGGGGGGAAGTCACCCACGAAGTCCACGCGGACAAGTTCAGCGAGGCTCTCCCTCTTCCGACCCACAAGGAAGCCTTGACCAGGATTATCGAGATGTTCGCGACCCACGGACCTGACTTGCAGCACGTGGATTTATCCGGTTTTGGTCACCGTATCGTCCAGGGTGGCTGGCATTTCAAGGGACCGGCCATCGTGAACGATGAGGTGCGAGCCAAGATTGAGGAACTGTGTGACTTGGCGCCGCTGCACAACCCCGCGCACCTCATTGGCATCAACACCGCTATGGAGCTGTGGCCTGACCTGCCACACGTGGCCGTTTTTGATACCGCCTACTTTGCCGGCCTGCCCGAAAAAGCCCGTAGCTACGCCCTCAATAAGCAGGTAGCGCATGACTACCACATCCGCCGCTACGGTGCCCACGGGACTTCTCACGAATTCGTAGCCAACAAGGTTTGCGACTACCTGGGCGATGACACCGTGAAACAAATTACCCTGCATCTGGGAAATGGCGCGTCCGCCTGCGCGGAACTTGGCCGGCTACCGATGGACACCTCGATGGGGTTGACGCCCCTGGAAGGCTTGGTCATGGGCACCCGTACCGGCGACATCGACCCGGCTGTGGTGTTCCACCTGCTACGCAAAGGAATTAGCGTAGATGACATTGACACCCTGTTCAACAAGGAATCCGGCATGAAAGGCATGTGCGGAGACAACGATATGCGTGATGTCTGGAAACGCCGCGACGAGGGCGACTCCGACGCTCTGCTGGCCCTCCAGACTTATCAGCAGCGCTTGCTAAAGTACATCGGCGCCTACACTTTTGAGTTGGGCGGCTTGGACGTGCTGACTTTCACCGCCGGGATTGGCGAAAACGATGACCGCATCCGGCGGCGCTTGTGCGAAAAACTCGAGTTCATCGGGGTAAAGATTGACCGCGAACGGAATGAAAATCGTGACCGTTCCAAAGCCATCTGGCGCATCTCTAGCGATGATTCAAAAGTGCTGGTGCTGGTCGTACCCACCAACGAGGAATTGGCGATTGCCCGCCAAGTCGTACGCCTAATTTAGCTTCTTTAGTTAAAATCGCTTAACTGTCAATATACTGAATAGCATGAGTGAGGTTGATAAGGTCGATAAGGAACGCGCGGCTCTGAGTGAACAGCTGGTTTACGAGTTCCACCGCCTGGTGTTTTCCGCCAACAATTTGATTGCCAATATCTCAGCCGACTTGGGAATGCACGGCAAGGACGGCGATGGTCTGTTGCTGATTTGGCGTTCCGAGATAGCCGGAAAGCCCCTGTCCCCCTCGGAACTCGCCGATGGTTTGCACATTACTCGCGCTGCCGCTAGCTATCTAGTGGACCGCTTGGTCAACCTGGGATACATCAGCAGGCAGACAGACCTGGAAGATCGCCGCCGGGCCGTGCTGCGCATCGCGGAATCTGGAGACATGCTGGGGCACAATTTTGTCGGTTCCGTGAACGAGGATCTCAGTGGCGTTTTTGCCAACCGTTCTAACGAGGAAATCAAGCAGTTCTCGGAAATGCTGGCGGAATTCATCGACCAGATTGACGATTCCCACCACACAAAAACCTCACAACCGGATTCCTCAGAGTCTCCAGACCCCCAGTGAAATCGACCTTTGTCACCGTACCTATTGAAACGCGCTTAAAATTTGATTAAGTTTCTTAACTATCAATATAATTAATTTCATGACATTGACTAATACCCTCGATGAATCCGAGACTGCCGCACCACACAGTGAGGCAAAATCGCAAAATGGCAACGAAAATCCCCACGATTTGGCTTCGCTTGAACACACCGTGCCAGAACACTGGGGATTAATTCTGGCGCTGTACCTGGCAGGAATTTTCATGGGTGCTCTGGACATGGGCATCGTGAATCCGGCGCGTACCGTCATTCAAAACAGCTTGGGGGTTGACGACCAGGCAGGTGTCTGGGTTTTTACGATTTATACTCTGGCCTACGCCATCGCTATCCCCGTTATCGGTAAACTGGCCGACGTGTTGGGGCGTAAGCCAGTATATGTGCTGGCTATCGCCCTGTTCGGGATTGGTTCACTAGGGTGTGGGCTCGCCCAAGACTTTCAATCATTCGGCTTGCTGCTGGCCTCCCGCGTGGTGCAAGCCGTGGGTGGCGGCGGCATGATGCCGGTCGCCACCGCCGCTGCCGGTACCATCGCTCCTCCAGCAAAGCGAGGGATGGCTCTAGGCATGGTCGGCATGGTCTACGGCGTGGCCTCAGTTATCGGGGGTTCAGCCGGTTCACTGATTATGGATATAGCTGGTACCGACAACTGGCAATGGATTTTTTACATCAACGTGCCGATTGCCCTGGCCGTAGTAGTTTTGGGGGCGCTGTTATTAGATCACGAACGCACCGAAGAGGGACGCCGCTTAGACATACCCGGCACCGTCTTAATCGTGGTCACCATCACCGCCCTCTTGTGGATGTTCCAGCACTTGGATTTCACAGATATCAGCAATTCCTTCCAAGATGCCAACGTCCGTGTTTCCCTGCTGATTTTTGCGATTTCAGGCGTAGTGTTCTGGGTTACCGAGCATCGCGTCCACGACCCCTTAATCAACTTTGATTATTTCGCGAATATCCCGGTCGGGGTCACTTTGCTCCTCGGCATGGTGGCTGGCACCTTGATGATGACCGTCATGTTCATTCCCCAGTTTGCTGAAAACTCTATGCGCCTGGCTACCGGCGATGGGGGGTATCCCACAATCATCATCGGTCTGGCTTCTGGACTTGGAGCACCAATATCTGGACGACTGACTGACCAGCGCGGTCCGCGAGCGGTACTTGGTCTGGGTGTCACTATTTGTGCTTCGTCCGGTCTATTGCTGATTTTTTGGGCCTCTCCGTATCCTGGAATCATCTCCACTTCCGTATCCATCTTTGTTATGGGCTTCGGGCTGGGGTTCCTGATGGGCGCACCCCTGACCTACCTGATTTTGCACCTGGTGCCCAGCCGTGACGCGAACACAGGTCAGGCAACTCTGTCTTTGACCAGGTCCCTGGCTACCACCCTAGCTCCGGCTATCATGGTCGGGCTACTCGCCACCGCTATGGGCGGCTTGTCCGGGAAGGTCATGGAAGTCATGCCAAAACCGGATATGTCCGCCATGTCCGCCGCTATGCCCGCAGCCCCCGGCGGAATGCCAACTGCTGGGGATCAAGACTCTGGCATGGGCCAAATGCCTTCCGGGAACACCGGCGATGGTTCTCAGCCCTCTGTCCCGTCCCAGGACACAATTGACCCCGGATTTTCCATGGCCAATTTACCTGACGAGTTGATGAATCGCCTCAAGAGCGCGGACGTCACCAACATCGTGGAGCGGTCCAAAGAACTGGCAAACTACACGTTCGATGAGCAAGGCAACACCATGAAGGAACAGATGGGCTTCGTGCCGCCAGCCCTGGAGCAAGCTCGCCAGGATTACCTTCAGGACATCGATGCTCACGCGGACACTATCGAATCGACGTTCCAGCTGGAGCTCAATAAGGGATTTATCCGCTTGTTCTGGTTCTATACCATAGTGTCGCTGTTCGGCGTGCTGTTGCTGTTTGGGGTTCCCTCCAAAAAGACTCTCGACGCCCACATTGTGAAGACCGCGCAGTCCGCGGCGGAAAACTCAATCTAGGACTGAAAACCAGCCGGGCGCCCCGAGAATCCTCGGAGCGCCCGGTTTTTGGCTCGTCATCCTCGCGGAATCCGGCTCAAATTCAGGAACTAATACAACTCAAGCGCAGGCGGCGCCCCGATTGCATCCAGCCGTTCCGCCAAGGTTTCCTTAGCGTCGCCTTGGAAAATCAGCACCCGGTCCGGTTCGGTCTCAGCCCGGGCATACAGCGGGTTTTCCACCCCGGCATAGCCAGGTTTCAGGTCGAAGTTAAAGATGGCCACGTGGGCGCAGTCCCCCACGTTCAGCACAGGCATCCCGTAGATTGGGGTGCCTTCAGCGGTATTGGCCGCCGGGTTCATCACGTCGTTAGCCCCAACGACTACGGTCAAATCCGCGGTCGCGAAGTCATCGTTGATGTCCTTCATTTCCCGCAGTTTTTCATAGTCCACGTCAACTTCGGCCAGCAGTACATTCATGTGTCCGGGCATACGTCCCGCCACCGGGTGAATTGCGAAGTCCACGTTCTTTCCGGCCTTTTCCAGGTAGTCCAACAGGCGTTTGACCTGGGCTTGGGCTTGAGACAGAGCCATGCCGTAGCCGGGCACCAGGATGACACGCTGGGCATTCTCTACCCAGTCGGAGAAGGCAGCTTCAGGGTCTACGGCAGGCGCTGCAGGTGCAGGTGCGCTGGCAGAAGCGGTGTCACTAGTGTCGGGCTTGCCCTCACCAGCCGATTCGTCCGGTTTTTCCGATTCAGCTTCAGTTGACGTTGTGGGAGTGTCAGCGGCAGCAGCGGTGCTGACGGAAGTCTTGCCCAGTAAGATATCCATTAGATGACGATTCATCGCCCGGCACATGATCTGGGTCAACAGCAGACCGGAAGCCCCCACAATGGCTCCGATAGCCACCAACAGCAGATCAGAGATGGCCAAGCCGGCGATGGCTCCCGCCACCCCGGATAGGGAGTTCAGCAGGGAAATCGTGATGGGCATGTCGGCTCCGCCCACCCGCACCGCCAGCAGGTAGCCAAACAGGTTGGCGGCCACAATCTGGAGGATAAGCAACACCGTTTGCGCCACACCCGGACTGCTGAACGGTGGAAAAACGTAAGCCAGAGCGGCACCCAGGCTGACGACCAGGCTCAGACCCACCCACACGGAGTGCGCCGGAAGCACCTTGGGGTGCTGATCCAGGATTTGATGCAGTTTACCTGCCGCAATCAGGGAGCCAAAGAAGGTAGCACCACCAACAGCAACCGCTAAACCAGCTGTGAACTGGGCAAAAGCATTGTTATCAACATGCCCGGTCAAGGCTAGGACTCCGGCGAGCATCGAGGCCATGCCGCCCAATCCGTTGAGCAGAGCCACGGTTTGCGGCATCCGGATCATCTTGGTCTTACGCCAGATGATGACCCCGAATAACGCCCCGACCAGCATCGCTATGTAAAGTTCGACAGCGCTGAGGATTCCGAAGTTCCACAGTGTCGCCACGATAGCCAAAGCCATCGCCAAAGCGCCCAGAAGGTTGCCGCGCACCGCCGTCTGTACCCTTGACAACATGTTTAATCCGACCAGTACCAGTATCACCAGCACTACCGAGACGGCATAGTAGAGGAGACTATTCGGGCCTTGCGCCCCCACCAGATTCAAGGTGTTAGCCATGATTACTCCCCCTCTCCAGCCTGAGTGCCCCCACCGGCGACGGGCTTGTGTTTCTTATCGAACATCCGCAGCATCCGGTCAGTGACCCCAAACCCGCCAACAATATTCACCATCGCCAGCGCGACCGCCAGCAAGCCCAGCGCTTTTGACCCCAGACTCACCGCTAACGCGGCCGCACTCAGGCACCCCAGCACGGTCACGCCGGAAAAGGCGTTCATCCCGCTCATCAAGGGGGTGTGCAAAAGGCTGGGAACATGGCTGATGATTTTATAGCCGACCAGGGTAAACACCACCAGCACGACCAATAACACGCCTTGGAATGGAGTCATCGATTTTCTCCTTGGGTTACGGTTTTGTTAGGAATTTCATACAAATATTGCCAAGCGGGGGTGGCGAATATATCCGCCACCGCCCCGGGGCATCGATTAGGGCGACCTCACCGTTGACCGGCCGGCCGCCCTAATCGTCGCGTTCTAGGGTCAGTTTAGGCCAGACCCATCGCCTCGCGCGCACCAACGTGAACGATTTCGCCGTCGATAGTCGTGAGGGTCTTGGCGATGATTTCATCGCTGCGATCCAGGACGATTTGGCCGTCCTTGACCAGGAAGTCCACGAAGTTGGCAATGTTCTTGGCGAACATGAAGGTCGAGCTCTTCGGCAGCATACCGGGGATGTTCTTGATTCCCACCAGGGTGACGTGGTGCTTGACTTCCACCTTGCCCGGAGGCGTGATTTCGCAGTTGCCGCCTTGGTCAATGGAAATATCCACGATGACCGAACCGGGCTTCATGGATTTCACCATATCTTCGGTAATGAGTCGTGGAGCCAAATGGCCCGGCACCAGCGCCGAAGCAAAGATAATGTCCATGTCAGGAACTACCTTAGCCAGAGCGGCACGCTCTTTGACCAGCTCATCTTCCGGCAGGGCCTGGGCATAGCCGCCTTCACCAATAGCCTTCTCAGGATCCACCCCGAGTTCAACCGGCTTGGCGCCCAGGGAAGTGGCCTGCTCGGAGGCCATCGGGCGAATGTCGGCAGCGTGCACCACGGCACCCAGACGCTTCGCGGTAGCCAGGGCTTGCAAACCGCCCACACCTACCCCGACGACCAGCACCTTCAGCGGGTCAATCCGTCCGATAGCGCTGTGAATCAACGGCATAAAGGACGGCTGGTAGTTCGCCGCCAACAGGATGCCTTTATACCCTGCACACGTACTCATCGAAGTCAGGGCATCCAAGTTTTGTGCCCGAGAAATACGCGGCACACCGTCCAAAGTCAGCGAAATAACACCCTGCGCCGCCATCTCCTTGACCATCTCGTGGTTGGGTGGAGCAGCCGGGTGAATAAACGTAATTAAGTATTGACCTTTATGCATCATCGAAACTTCGGAGCGACCCTTGGCCTCGTTGAACAGCGGTTCCTTGACTTTCAAAATCAGGTCCGCCCGCTGGTAGATTTCTTCCGGATCGCTAACCATTTCAGCTCCGGCCGAGACATACTCCGGGTCGTGGAAGAAGGAACCTTCCCCAGCACCGGTTTCGACCAGGACGGTTAAGCCCTTCCCGACCATATCTGCCACCGTTTCCGGGGTAGCAGCCACGCGGTCTTCACCGCTCATAATTTCCTTGGGTACACCAATAATCATCGTAAAAAACCCTCCGCGAATACTTCGTTGTACACACAGCTCATGGGTTCATGAGTTGGACGATAAAAAGTGTATCGCATGGAAGTTGTTTTTATCCGTGTATTTAGCCCCAGATTTAATCCAGGGGTGCATTCACGTTCTGGGTGCATTTTCACCACTAATCACCCGTATAGCGTTACAACCTGCACCTATAGGACGGGCGCCCCGAAGATTAACTTCCCCGAGGCGCCCGCCATCTAACAAATCGCTAGTACTACTTCTTCGGCGGTACTTTGAGGGTGAGCACCACCTTGTCCAATCCCTCAAAGAAATTGTTGCCCTTGTCGTCCACCACAATGAAAGCCGGGAAGTCCTCGACTTCAATCTTCCACACGGCTTCCATGCCGAGCTCGGGGTACTCCAGCACCTCGACCTTCTTGATGGAATGGGCGGCCAGCTCCGCGGCGGGACCGCCAATAGAACCGAGGTAAAAGCCACCGTGCTTGCGGCAGGCGTCAGTGACGACCTGGCCACGATTGCCCTTGGCCAGCATAATCATCGACCCGCCGTGGGCTTGGAACAGGTCCACATAGGGATCCATACGCGAAGCCGTGGTCGGCCCGAATGACCCGGAAGGCATCCCCTCGGGGGTTTTCGCTGGACCCGCGTAGTAAACCGGGTGGTCTTTGAAGTATTGGGGCAGGTCGCCTTCCTGTTCCAGACGGTCGCGGAGTTTCGCATGAGCGATGTCACGAGCCACGATGAGGGTTCCGGTCAGGGAAAGTCGGGTCTTGATGGGGTACTTGGTGAGTTCAGCAAGGACGTCCTTCATCGGGCGGTTCAAGTCAATCTTTACCGCTTCGTCCCCGCCAAGTTCCGCGGTCGTGGGGTCAGGCATGAAACGTCCCGGATCGGTATCTAGGGCTTCGATGAACACCCCGTCCTTGTTAATCTTTGCCACGCACTGCCGGTCGGCTGAGCAGGACACCGCGATTGCAACCGGCAGGGAAGCACCGTGGCGCGGCAGACGCACGACCCGCACGTCATGGCAGAAATACTTACCGCCGAACTGAGCGCCGATGCCCATGTGTCGGGTCAGTTCCAGGACTTCCGCTTCCATCTCGAGGTCGCGGAACCCTTGCGCCTGTTCGCCGCCGTGAGTGGGCAAGCCGTCCAGGTAGTGCGCCGAAGCGTACTTCGCGGTCTTGAGCGTGTATTCCGCGGAAGTACCGCCGATGACGATTGCCAAGTGATAGGGCGGGCAGGCCGCAGTCCCCAGCGAGCGAATCTTTTCCTCCAAGAACTGCATCATGTGTTCAGGGTCAAGAATCGCCTTGGTCATCTGGTAGAGGTAGGACTTGTTGGCCGAGCCACCGCCCTTGGCCATAAACAGGAAACGGTACTCCGCTTCGTGTCCCGGGGCAGTCTCGGCATACAGCTCCACCTGCGCCGGAAGGTTACAGCCCGTGTTCTTTTCCTCGTACATGGAAAGGGGGCTGTTTTGGGAATACCGCAGGTTTAGTCTCGTGTAGGCGTTGTAGACCCCGCGCGACAATGCCTCTTCGTCGGGACCCGGGGTCAACACGTGTTGTCCACGCTCACCCTTGATGATGGCCGTACCAGTGTCCTGGCACATGGGTAGAACCCCCGCTGCCGCGATGTTTGCGTTACGCAACAGGTCCATCGCTACGAATTTATCGTTGCCCGACGCCTCCGGGTCGTCGAGAATCTTGCGCAACTGCTCCAGGTGAGCGGTACGCAGGTAGTGGGAAATGTCGTGGAACGCGGTCTCGGCCAGCAGGGTCAGCACCTCCGGTTCGACCTTCAGGAATTTCGTCCCGTCCGGGCCCTCGACTTCGCTAACCCCCTCACTGGTCAGTTTGCGGTATGTATAAGTGTCCTCGCCGTGCGGCAGGATATCAGCATAGAAAAAATCGGCCACTTTTGCCCCTTTGCTCTGGTGTTTTTGTGCGGTTTGATTCTAACGCCCCGGCTCCACCGTCCTCCCTGTAAGGCTTTAAACCGGAGGATTCCAGTTCATCAGGCCCTCAGAGCTATGTTTTGATTTTCGCAAGCCTGACTAAAGAAAAAACGTTCCCGCCCCTCGGTCGCTGCTTCGGAGGGCTAAAGTATGAATATGTCTGATTTATTTGCGGATTGGCGCCGGCCTACTTTTATCACCTCGGTGAATCCGGGGATGTTGGGCTATGAACGGCTCATCCGCGATATGCATCCGCGAGTCGAACTGGTCGAGATTCGTTTGGACGGGGCGTGGCTGTCCCGCGGGTCTTTCCAAGGCACGAAACATGACTTTGCCGAAGTCGCAAACCTCCTCCGGCAGGCTCGTGAACAGGTCAAACGGCCCATCTTGGCGACTTTCCGAACCGAGGGAGGACCCGTCTCGATTACCGCGGAAGTTTATGAACGCCTCGTGGCGCAGTCCGCGAAGTGCGCCGACTGGGTGGATGTCGAGTCGAATTATCCTTTCATTGGCATGACCGCGGAACAAGCCGCCGCCGCGGCCGACGATCCCCACACGCAAGAGGACAATGAGAAACGCGTGGTAGGCCTGTTGCGCAACATTCACTCCAACGGTACGGGCGTTATCCTGTCCCGTCACTGTTGGGAGCCTTCCCCTAACAGCGAGAAAGAAGTCAGCGACCTGCTCATTTATCAGCTCAATTTGGGAGCGGACGTGTCTAAGGCGGCTTTTTCTCCGCAAACCCCTCAAGAACTGGCGATTCTCCAGCAGGGCGGCAAGACCACTTTCCTGCTGACCCACAGACCCACGATTTTGATTGGGATGGGTGAACTGGGCAAGCCCACTCGTTTGGCAGGTCCGCAGATGGGCAACTGGGGTACTTTTGTCACGGTGGGGGGTCCCCAGTCTGCGCCGGGGCAGCTGCCGTTGGCACAGCTGGAACTGCGCTATCCGGCGTCCGGTTTCTAGGTCGCACTCCCGGGTACTTTTCCTGAACAGCGAACCGAGGCTTCAGCGAAATATGGCGTAAGGTCGCAAATTGCGTGGGCCTGCCCGTCCGGGAACATAGAACAGGTCAGAATTCGGGGTTTAGTTCGCGCATCCGGTTTTCCAAATCGATGAGTTTTGCAAACACTTCTGGCTTTTCCGGCGAGTCGGAGTCGAGACGCCGCAGCTGGGCTTTCAGGCTGGCGATTTTGGCGTTCAACCCCTTGCGTTCCATGGATTCCACCGCGTTTTGCACCCAAGACTCCGCCGCAGACCGGGTTTCCTGGGCTGACTGATTTGTTTCATAAAGGGGCGCCGGGCGGGTCGCTAGGTTCGTCAATGCCCCCACCAGGACGGGACCAGCCTGGGCTTTCACCGCCGCAGCCCACCGGTTCAGAGCCAGGTTTCCCGGATTTGGTTCACCCGCCGCTTGGGCGACCTCAGCCAGGCGCTGATATTCCTCGGCGCCTCCAATCGCGGCAATGACTTCAAAGATGGCACGCAAAGTGGGTTGGGTAAAACTCTGCGGATCCAACGCATCAAAAGCGGTCTGGGCAGCTAAACCCGGAAACTGCAAAGCTGCTATCAGCACATCACGTTCTACCCGCCAAATCGGATCGGTATCCACCGCCGGATCCAGCCGAGTTTGCGGGAAAATCTGGGTCGAGCCCGCCGCGGGGGCACCGGCCAGGTTTGCGGGATTGACGCCGTTTCCACTACCGTGTGAAGCGTTGCCGGGTCCCCCCGGTCCCGGACGCGACGATTGGTCGGAGCTGGCGCCGGCGCGCTGTTGGGAACGAATCTGTTTCCAAGCCTCATTGACCGCGTACCAGGTGTCCCTGACATTAGCTCCCAACCAGCCGCTCAGTTGCTTCACGTATTCGGTTCGCAATGCCTTGTCGCGAATTTCCGCCACTACTGGGGCTGCCGCGCGCATAGCTTCGACGCGGGCTGCGGGGCTTTCCAAGTCATATTTAGAGATGATGGTTTTCAACACGAAATCAAATAGGGGTCGGCGACTCTCAATCAGGTCGCGAACGGCTCCGGGACCGCGCTGCATCCGCAAGTCACAGGGATCCAAACCATCGTCAGCAACTGCCACAAAAGCCTGGGAGGCAAAGTCCTGGTCGGTACGGAAAGCCTTGAGAGCTGCAGCTTGTCCGGCGGCATCACCGTCAAAAGTGAAGATGACCTCTCCACCGCGCGGAGGCAGGCCGCCAGGTAGCTTCAGCGAGGAGGCGCTGTCCGCGGAAGTCCCGATGAACCGGCGAATCTGTTTCGCGTGTTCGTCTGTAAAAGCGGTACCGCAGGTCGCGACCGCGGTGGTGATGCCGGATAGATGCGCCGCCATCACGTCGGTGTAGCCCTCCACGATGACGCAGCGCCGCTCTTTACCGATGTTCGGCCGCGCCAAATCCAGACCGTAGAGCACCGAGGACTTGTGATAAATCGGAGATTCTGGGGTGTTGATGTATTTCGGGACTTGCGGATCTGAATCGTCTAAACGCCGCCCGCCGAAACCCAGTATGGCTCCGGTCGCATCTTTGATAGGCCACATAACTCGATCCCGAAACACGTCATAGATGCCGCGTTGCCCCCGTTTACCCAGACCGACCGTCACGATTTCCTGATCGGTGAAGCCTTTCGAACGGAGGTAATCGGTGAGGTTGTTCCAGCCGGGTGGGGCGTAGCCCATGCCAAAACGGGCGGCATCTTGGGAGGTGAAAGCTCGTCCTTCGATGAAATTTCGCGCCGTCCCTGCCCCCGGCGACATGAGTTGGGATACAAAAAAGTCCTGTGCGACCCGGTTGCATTCCAGCAAACGTTGCCGTGTTCCCGGCTCCACGTGCTCTTTCGTGATGGCCGCGCCCTCTACGTAATGCATCGTGATTCCGGCTTTCGCGGCTAAAAATTCGACAGCTTCGGGGAAAGTCAGCCCTTCGATGCGCTGTACAAAGTCGATGGTGTCCCCGCCCTCACCGCAACCGAAGCAGTGCCACATATTACGCACCGGCGTCACGCTAAAAGACGCCGTTTTTTCGTCATGGAACGGGCACAAGCCCATCAGTGAACTGCCTTTACGCTGCAGGCTCACATAGTCGCTGACCACCGACTCAATGGGGATAGCTTCGCGTACCTTTTGCAGGTCATCAGGGTCGAACTTGGAAGCCATGCAATCATACTAGCCTAAGTTTTAGGTCAGACGGGTTGGGTAATCATCCCCACTAAACGGGCATGCCAGGCGGCTGCCGACAGGTCGGTCAAGCTCGCTACCTGGTCTATTACTGCCCGGAGACGGCCGGCGTCTCGACCCAGATGATGCTCTTCCGCGCGCAGCCACTCGGCTCGATAAGGCTCCTGCAAGACCCGTTGCCCGGTGGCTTCCTGCTCCAGTAGTGCCCACACCAAGTCGGAGAGCATTTGTTGTTGCGTCAAGTGGTCATGAGTGGTTTCGCGGGGCGCCATGACGTAATACACGGCGATGCCTTTGAGTAACAGGATTTCCGCTTGGGTTTCGAGGGGGACGATTACGTCCGCGTCATAGCGGGCCAGAGGGCGTTCTCCGTATCGTTGGCAGGTAGCGTCGTGACAGGCTAACGCGAATCGTCCGATGAGCTGGGAGGTCAGGTCTTTCAAAGCGGCTTGGGAACGGTAATCCGCCACCGGTTCGGTCAGCCAGAAAGGCATTTGCCGCAACCTTTCGTGGGCGGCCGCCAAATCGTCCGCACTGAACTTGCCCGGTCCGAAAGAACTCGCGTACCAACGCCTTGTAATGTCAACCACGTCAACAAAAGTTCTTTCGTTTTCCAGGTCTCCCAAGCTGGCTGACCCGAGGGCCACCGCGTCCTCGACATCGTGGACTGAGTAGCCAATGTCGTCAGCGAGGTCCATAACTTGGGCTTCAATGCAGCGGTGGTTCTCGGGGGCGCCGGCGCGAAGCCACTGGAAAACGTCCCGGTCCTCGGCATAGACCCCAAACTTAGGAGAATCCGCACCATGAGGCCCCTCACCGCGTAGCCAAGGGTATTTCGCGATGGCATCGAGAGTGGCGCGGGTCAGGTTCAACCCGACCCACTGACCTTTGGGACTGACGACTTTCGGCTCCAAGCGGGTCACCAGGCGCAACGTCTGAGCGTTACCCTCAAACCCGCCAATATCCTTGGCCAAGTCATTGAGCACCCGCTCCCCGGAATGTCCGAAGGGCGGATGCCCCAAGTCGTGAGCCAGACAGGCTGCATCGACCACGTCAGGGTCACACCCCAGCCCTTTGCCAAGTTCGCGCCCCACCTGGGCGACTTCCAGGGAATGGGTCAGGCGCGTGCGCGAAAAATCGTTGGCAATGGGTCCCAATACCTGAGTTTTTTCACCGAGCCGGCGCAACGCCGAGGAATGGAGTATCCGCGCCCGATCGCGCTCAAAATCGGTGCGTTGCCCGCGTTTATGCGTCTCGGTCACGAAGCGTTCATGCACGTCCGCCGGATAAACCCCAATCTCATTCACACTTCCACCTTACCGACCCAATCCAGGTTTCACCATATAGCACCTACATCTGTCGGTGTTTGCATACCTACATTTGTCGGTGTTCTTACAAAACCGTCTGATGTAAACTGAGCATGGAGGTTTGTAAAATACCCCCGGACGGAACAGGCTTCAAAACCTGAGTAAGGAGAAATGCCATGAAAACGAGAGCTTTTTTAGCCATGTCAGCCCTGGTGCTGTGTAGTTTGTTCGCAGTTCCAGCATCGGCAAACGCAGTTAGCGGTCGAGACGACACGTCCAGTTCTAACTTGCCTATAATCGCAGTCAAATACGGAGAATCTAATCCTCCACTGAAAACAAGTGCTATTTTTAACTCTCGTTCAGGTAATGGTCAAGGCGATATCCTGGCTCAGACATGGAATAAGGGCATATGGCTACCAATTCGAATGGGATACTACGATGATCCGGAGCACGGAGTGGGATTCTCGAAAGCATGCTTCAAGCATAATTATTGCAATATCCCCGTCATGAACAATATTGCAACAAAAGGCGCACTCAAGTATAAAGACGGACGTTACACTGTAGATGGCAGAATCATCTGGTATAACAAAGATTATTCTATACGAGCTGAAGTTACCGCACATAATGTTTATGAATTGAAACAAGGGCGCCGTCTACCACCAGGACAGGTTCAGGGTTTGATTACCGCCTATTGTCTAGGACCAACGTTATGCCCGAATTGGATTAATTCAGCCCGCCCAGCGTAAGAGACAATCATGTTGGATTTTCTTGACATAGCCGATTTGCTTGGCTGGCATGATGTAGACGTTGTGGAATCCGTTGAAACCAGTGAATTCCCTACTATCTACCCGGTGATGGATATCGCCATGGATTCGGATTGGCCTTATGCTGATATGACTCGGCCTATTACCCGCGAAAGCCAGCTCAAGGAATACTTGGATTCTCGTCTGGAGCCCCTGCGGTCAAATTTTTCCTGGCGGGAGGCCTTCACCACGCTCAGCAACCTTGGGGTCTACACTTGGAAACTAAGACGTTACCTCCAAAACACTGATGCGATTAATTTTGACACCGTCACAGAAATCATGCGCGCGCACGTCGATAATTTCCTAAAACACGAGAATCAATTCGTGCGTCAGCCAGGTGGATTCACCCTGCCAAAATATTGCAATGAATACGTTATTAACGACCTTTTTCGAGGCGCTATTGGAATCCCCTTTGGGTGGAGTGTAGTTTCCTCAGCGGTCGCAAACTCGCCAAATGTGGAGGTAGATGATTCTCTCGGTCGAGCCCATTATATATTCACGAAAAAACCAAGTTTTCAAATAGATTGCCAAAAGCTGCTGCAAGCTATTGAGGCCAGCGGAACGGATTTATTTCCACCAGAAGAAGCCAATGTGATTTCAGCGCATGATTTCACGGGAATTCCGTATCGGCGCGCCTGGGCAATGCAGCAACACGGCCAGTTGAATCAAGGCAACCTTATAGAGGAATTTGCTTCTAGACTGACTAAGCTGCACTCACTGCACGAATATTAGACCCAGCCGACTAGGCACCATAAGGATCCGCCGCGTCTTCCCCCAAGTGAAGTATGCGCGCGGTCGCATCGTCGATTTCGCGGGTGTCGAGCCAGCCTTCGGGCAGCTTGACGTGACGCTGGGCGCGAGAACGTCCATGTTTTCCGGTGGCAGCTTGCGGGTAAGGCGTGTTCGGGTCCAGCGACTGCACAAGGTCGTGCAGGCGACTTTCCAGGTCATCTAACGTTTCGATGCGGGTCAGCTCTGCTCGGGTGGCTCCGCCCAAGTGGAAACCTCGCAAATACCACCCCACGTGTTTGCGCATATCCCGCAGAGCCGCCTGCTCGTTGCCGAAATGTTCCACCAAGCCGCGGGCGTGAGCCAGGATAATCGCAGCAATTTCGCCCAAGGTCGGTCCCGCAGGAATCGGCTGGCCCCACAAAGCTGCCGTGATTTCACGAAAAATCCAGGGCCGGCCTTGTACAGCGCGGCCAATTTCGATGCCCGCACACCCGGTCTGCGCAAACATTTCCAGCGCGTCCTGGGCGGAAAACACGTCACCGTTACCCAACACGGGAATATCCAACGCGTCGACCAGTTCGGCAATCCGCGACCAATCAGAGTGCCCGGAATAATACTGGTTCGTGGTGCGAGCGTGCAGCGTGAGCGCAGCTGCCCCCGAGTCCTGCGCCGCCCGCCCCGCGTCCAGCAAGGTTTCGTGAGTTTCGTCAATCCCGACCCGAATCTTTACGGTTACCGGCACGTCCACGCTGCGCCCGGTCTCTCCTGACGCCTCTTGTGCCGCTCTCACCACCTGACCGATGAGGTCGCCAAAATACGCGGTTTTCCACGGCAGAGCCGCTCCCCCACCCTTGCGGGTAACTTTCGGGACTGGGCAACCAAAATTCAAATCAATAACATCGACCAGATCCCGAACGATGAGTTCACGAGCTGCCCGGGCCAGGTCAGTCCCCACCACCCCGTAAAGCTGTAGCACTCGAACGGTTTGCCCGGGACCGGATTGCGCCATAACCCACGAACGCGCCGAGTCCATCAACAGCGCTTTCGCGGTAATCATTTCGTTGACGAACATTCCCTCGACGCCGCGAAGCGTCCCGGAGGCAACGTCCGGGCGGAACGCGGAATCCAAGTCCGTCGGCAAACCTTGACGGGAAAACTCCGCGCACAAGTCGCGAAATGGCGCGTTCGTCACCCCTGCCATCGGCGCTAGTGCGATGGGTGTCGTGAACTCGACCCCGCCAATGCGCAGAGGCGGGTATTTACACTGTGGACGCTGTGGAGCCAAAAATGCCTCCGCCCGGTATTTCAGCCGCGAAAAATCGCCGCGCCACTAGCAAATCGGCAGGTGATCGCGCAGGTAGGCGACCAGGTTATCCCGCCCGATACGCTCTTGGGTCATGGTGTCGCGTTCGCGAACCGTCACGGCTTGGTCCTCTAGGGAATCAAAGTCCACGGTGACGCAGAAGGGCGTACCGATTTCGTCTTGGCGACGGTAGCGGCGCCCCACGGCCCCGGCATCGTCATATTCCACATTCCAGTATTTGCGCAGTTCAGCGGCGATATTTTGGGCGATTTCGGGCAGCTCGTCCTTGCGGGACAGCGGCAGGACCGCCACCTTAACCGGGCTGAGGCGCGGGTCGAGGCGCAGCACGGTGCGCTTGTCCACCCCACCCTTGGTGTTCGGGGCTTCGTCCTCGGTGTAGGCCTCAATCAGGAAAGCCATCAGGGAGCGGGTCAAACCGGCGGAAGGCTCGATAACGTAGGGAATCCAGCGCTTGTCGTTAGCCTGGTCATAGTAATCGAGTTTTTGGCCGCTGGCGTCCATATGTACGCCCAGGTCATAGTCGGTACGGTTAGCGATACCCTCCAGCTCGCCCCACTTGGAGTTCTCAAAGCCGAAAGCGTATTCGATATCCACCGTACGCTTGGAATAGTGCGACAGCTTTTCTTTCGGGTGTTCGTACAACCGCAGGTTTTCGGCCTTAATCCCCAGGTCCGTGTACCACTCAAAGCGGTGGTCGATCCAGTACTGGTGCCATTCTTCGTCGGTGCCAGGTTCCACAAAGAACTCCAGCTCCATCTGTTCAAACTCGCGGGTGCGGAAGATGAAGTTGCCCGGAGTGATTTCGTTGCGGAAAGACTTGCCAATCTGGCCGATACCGAAAGGCGGACGCTTGCGGGCGGTCGTCATCACGTTGGCGAAGTTGATAAAGATGCCTTGGGCGGTTTCCGGGCGCAGGAAGTGCAGGCCAGATTCGTCGTCCACCGGGCCGAGGTAGGTCTTAAGCAGTCCCGAGAAAGCCCGGGGTTCCGTCCACTTCCCCTTGACGCCGCAGTTCGGGCAAGGAACATCTGCCATGCTGACGTCGTCAGGTTTCGCGATGTCGTGTTTCTCGGCGTACTCTTCCTGCAAGTCGTCCTCACGCAAGCGCTTGTGGCAGTTGAGGCATTCGATGAGCGGGTCGGTGAAAGCCTTGAGGTGGCCCGAGGCGTCCCACACCTTCGGCGGCAAAATCACCGAAGAATCCAGGCCCACCACGTCCTCGCGGGAACGCACCATATAGTTCCACCAGGCCTTTTTGATGTTTTCTTTCAGTTCTACACCCAAGGGGCCGTAGTCCCACGCCGCGCGCGTCCCGCCATAGATGTCACCACATGGGTAAACAAAACCGCGGCGTTTCGCCAAAGAAATTACTGAATCCATCGTTGATGCCACTTGAACTCCTTATTGGTGTTGCTTTCTGCCGTCCCGCGCTTTTTCCGAGTTTTCAGCGGGAAGGTACCAGCCCTAGTTTAGCTGGCAAACCTCCGGGGACGAATTCGGTGCCGACTCCCGGCCCGCACCACACTTGTGAATCCGAGAATATGAGAGCATTTCGGTTTAAATCCCGAAAAACACTCCCGGAAACCGCTGCAAAAAAATTGGATTCCACACTATAATTGCATTTGCCAAGTAAACACAAAACACACGATGAGGTGGGTTTATGAATCAAACTGCTATGGCTGCCGTCAATCTTAAGGCAGTTTTGCGTACACTCGAGAAGCTCCCGGAGCTCGACCCCAAGTCGAAACAGCTCTTGGAACATGTCCCGCTGACCTTGCAATTCAAGGCAGCGAACGTCGGTTCTGTCCGGCTTAAGCTGGGCAACGGCAAAATTGAGTTCTTCCCCGGTGGAGGTCCGGCTGATATGAGCCTAGGCTTCCCCATGCCGAACATGGTGAACAAGATGTTCGAAGGCAAAGGGATTCCCGTACCGCTCAAGGGCTTCACGAAACTGAAGTACTTGACAGGTACGTTCACCGAGATTACCGACCGGTTGTCCTACTACTTGCGGCCGACCCCGCAGCTGCTACAGGACCCCGAGTTCGCGAGGATTAACTCCCTGCTGACTCTGCACGTGGCGGTCTATGCGATGGCTGAGATTGCCAACGAGGACCCCAAGGGCGTCCAGGTCGCCAAGGGAATGTGCGACGGCACTATCGGATTGAAGATTGAAAACGGTCCGGCTTTGACCATGGTCATCAATGACCATCACGCCCGCATCGTCGACGGCGATGAGCCCAAGGCCGCGGGTCCTCACGGACGTCATGCCTTTATGGTCTTTTCCGATTTGGATACGACCGGTCAGGTCCTGCGCGGCGAGCTCGCATCCTATCCCGCTATCGGTCGAGAGCTGATTAAGCTGGGCGGATACGTTCCCCTGTTGGACAACATGAACAAGATCCTCGGCATGGTGCCGTTCTACTTGAGTTAGAAAACGCGCGTGAGGAAGGACAAAACAAAATGATGAAAACTTACGAACACACCAAGAGCCACGAATGGTACGAGCGCGCGGTTGAGGTTATCCCCGGCGGCGTCTATGGGCACTTGGGGCCGGCGGAAGGCTGTTTCATGCCTATCAGCGCCTACCCCCTGTTTGCCTCGAAAGCACAGGGCGCCTACTTCTGGGACGTGGACGGCAACAAGTACGTTGATATGATGTGCGCCTACGGTCCGATGATTCTGGGATACAACGATCCCGATGTGGACAAAGCCGTAGCTGAGCAGGCCAAAATCCTGAACTGCGCGGTTCAGCCCGGCACTATCATGGTCGATTTGGCAGAGTTGATGGTGGATACGGTCGAAATGGCCGACTGGGCGTTCTTTGCCAAGAACGGCGGGGACGCTACGAACTACGCCTTGATGGTGGCTCGTGCCGCTACCGGTCGCGACAAGTTCATCGCTATCAACGGCGGTTATCACGGCGTGATTGGGTGGACCCAAGGTTGGGGCGCCCCCGGCGTGGGCAAGAAAGAAGTCGAGGACAAACTGCTGGTGGATTGGGGCGACACCGCCGCGGTGGAACGTCTCGCGGCTGAATATAAGGGCGAGATTGCCGCCTTTATCGCCACCCCGTACCACCACCCGGTCTTTGAGGACAGCGTCTTGCCGCCGGCTGGCTACTGGAACAAGATTCGTTCCATCTGCGACCGTGAAGGCATCGTCCTCATCGTTGACGATGTGCGCTGTGGCTGGCGTTTGGATATCAAGGGTTCCGATTACCACTATGGCTTCAAGGCCGATTTGGAGTGCTTCTGCAAGGCTATCGCCAACGGGCACAACATCTCGGCTGTGACCGGCATCGAGTCCCTCAAGGACGCCGCCGCCTCCGTGATGTGCACCGGTTCGTACTGGATGAGCGCTCCGCCGATGGCGGCCGCGATTGCTTGCATCACCAAGATGCGTGAAATTGACGCAGCCAAGATTTGCCACGACAACGGCGTGAAAGTCATCGAGCGCCTGACCGAAGTGGCCAAGCATCACGGCTTCGACTACCACTTCAGCGGCGAACCGGCTCTGCTGTTCCACCAAATCAGAGGTCTTGACGGCAAAGAGGACCCGAACCTGTTGCTGCATCAGGCTTACGTGGGTGAATGTGTGAAGCGTGGCGTGTTCATGACGAACCACCACAACCACTTCATGAACACGGCCTTGACCGACAAGGACATCGACTTCATCGCTGACGTAGCGGACGAAGCGATGGGCGTCGTTAAGAACAAGTCTCGTGAGATTCTGGCTCAAGCCTAAGAAAAGGAGGAAAGATGGCTTTATCAGCTAAAGAACACAAGGAACTCGAAGAAATCGCCAATCGGCTGCGTCTGCTCACTCTCGACACGGTGGTTTGGGCAGGTGGCGGTCACATCGGTGGTGCTATGAGCTCCATGGACGTACTCACCGTTCTGTATCATCACGAGATGAACTTCAGCGCAGACAAGATGGACGACCCGGATCGCGACCGTTTCGTACTGTCCAAGGGTCACATCGGCGTGGGTATGGGGCCGGTCCTCGCAGACTTGGGGTGCTTCCCCAAGGACTGGTTGCCGACCTATTCGCATATCCTTTCGCACCTAGGTATTCACCTGGACGCAGGCAAGGTACCCGGTCTGGAAGCGTCCACGGGTTCGCTGGGACACGGGTTGTCTCTGGCAGTGGGCATGGCACTCGGAGCACGTCAGCTCGGTAAGGAATGGCGCACCTACTGCCTCATGGGCGACGGTGAATGCAACGAGGGCTCCATCTGGGAAGCCGCCATGAGTGCCGGCCAGTTCAAGGTAGACAACCTGGTAGGCATCGTGGACGTCAACCACGCCATGATTGACGGCATGACCGCCGATGTCATGGGTCTGGAGCCCTTCGCGGACAAGTGGCGTGCTTTCAACTGGGAAGTCATTGAGGTCAAAGGTAACTCGATTCCCGATTTGGTAGACGCTTTTGATCGGGCACGCACCATCAAGGGTAAGCCCACCATGCTACTGATGGACACGGTGAAGGGCGAAGGTATCGACTTCATGGAAGGCGACTACACCTGGCACTACGGCGCTGTTGATGATGAAAAGCATGCCAAGGCGGTCGAATCTCTCAAGCGACACCTGCAGAAACGACTCGAGCTAGTGAAGGGAGCCTAAACATGGCTGGAGGATTAACTTACACTTCGATTGACGCGGTTAATCTGACCACCGCGGAGGTATACGGTCAGACCCTGGTACAACTGGGCAAGCAGGACCCCACTATCGTGGGACTTTCGGCTGACTTGGCGAAATCCACCAAGATTTCCGTGTTTGCCAAGGAGTTCCCCGAGCGGTTCTATAACGTGGGCATCGCGGAACAGAATATGTTCGGCATCTCTGCCGGGCTGGCAAAAGCGGGGCTGATGCCGTTCGTCTCCACGTTCGGGGCGTTCGCGGCTCTGCGTGCTTGCGAACAAATCCGCACCGATATCTGCTACCAGAATCTCAATGTGAAGATTATCGGTACCCACTCAGGGTTGTCCTTCGGTGCGGCCGGCACGACCCACCACGTCACCGAGGACATCGCGATTCTGCGTAGTTTCGCAAACCTGGTGGTCATGTGTCCGGCTGACGGTCTGGAGGCCGCCTACTGTGTACAGGCTGCCTACGACCATGTTGGACCGGTATATCTGCGTCTGAACCGCGGTTTTGACCAGATTGTCTACCGTGACGAGATTCCCACTTTCGAGTTCGGCAAGGCCAACACCCTGCGTGAAGGTACGGACCTCACGTTCATCGCGACCGGCTCCGGCGTGTGGCGTGCCTTGCAGGCTGCCGATATCCTCGCCAAAGAGGACGGTCTGAGCGTGCGCGTGCTGGACATACACACCTTGAAGCCGATTGATGAGGAGGCCATCGCCAAGGCGATTACCGAAACTCGGCGTATCATCACCGTTGAGGACCACAACATCATCAACGGCCTGGGGACCGCGGTAGCCGATGTCGGCGCCACTACCCGCAAGGGCTTCGTATTGAAGAAGCTCGGTATCCCCGACGAATTCTCGGTTATCGGCCAGCCTGAGGACCTGTACTCCCACTATGGCTGGGACGAAAACGGCTGTGTGGCCGCCGCTCGTGAAGTCATGCACATGGACTTCGAGGAGGACGACGACTGGGAAGACGAGTTCTAAGGTAGCGCGCAATGACTAAAGAAACGAAACAAAGCTCCGCCCCGCCTCAGGCAACTCAGCCCGATAAGGTGTGCGGGGAATCTTGTGAAAAGAAAACGAAAGCCAAGCCGTTCCCGATGGGCCCCAATCCCAGCATTGACGACGAAGTTCGGTACGCCAACGTGGTGTTCCTCAACGCGGTCATTCCGCTGTTGAAGCCGATTATCGCCGAAAAGCCGGAGTTGGCGGCCGCTTTCAAGGGCAAGGATGGCGTGGTCCAGATTTCTTGTCTGACCCCGGCGGGCACGTCGATAGACGGACGCCCGGAGCGTTACGCTACGCACCTGATTATTCACGGTGCCAACGTCACGCCGAAGCTGGGCGCTCACCCGCTGCCGAATGTGGAAATCGAGTTCCCCTCCCCCGAGAAGTTCAACGACTTCTTTAAAGGCAAGGTGAACCTGCCCAAGATTCGCGGAGGGCTGGGCAATCCCGGGCTCTTGGTTGCAACCGTGAAGTCCCTGCTGGCCATGTCCAGCTTGCTGGGAGCGACGGAAGCGCCCAAGACCGAGGGCGACCGGAAACTGCTGACGAAGTGTATGTTCTACCTGCTCACCACCGGAATGAGCCAGCTGAATAAGGCGGGGCATCCCGGTGTGCACGCGTGGACGGATCCTTCGCCGGACCGCGTCTATGCGTACGCTGTGGACGGGCATCCCGAACTCGGTGCGTACATCCGCATCAAAGCCGGGAAGTCAAAGGCATTTCGTGGGGAATACACGCGTAGCGCCGCGTTCTTTACGATGCGTTTCGACTCGGTGACCTCCGCTTTGGGGACCTTGCTGCAGACAGATGACCTTTTGGACGCGCAAGCATCGGGACGTATGTCAATGGAGGGTTCGCCCGAATACGGTGCCGAACTCGGTGCTCTGATGATGGCGGTGGGTGACTATGCGAAGTAAAGCAGCCAAAACAGTCAGTTGCAAGCGGCGTTTCATGAAGGCAACCTGCCGGAAAGCGACTAAGCTCGGCGTGCTGGTGGCTCTGGGCTACGGCGCCAAGCTGGCTGTCGACAACGCACTGGAGCTGAAGAAGCTGGGCAAGGAAGAGTTCCTGGAACGCAAGCAGCGGGAATGCCGCAACAAGATGTCTAGCGCCGGTATCAACTGGGGTCTGGGCCATGTGGGTGTTACCGTGGCGAACTTCGAGCGTGCCGTCCAGTGGTATGACCGAGTGTTCGGTCTGAAGCTGATGAACTACCTGGAAATCACTGGCGATGATTTGAAGCCTGTCGAGCGGTTGTACCACGTGGAGGGCATCAAGCGAGTCCGTCTGGGATTCATGTGTTCCCGTTCCGGTAACATCCTGGAAGTGTTCGAGTTCGATCCGCCCGTGGTGTCGGAGGAACGCGAGACTTGGAACCGGCCCGGATACTCCCACATCGCTTTCCACGTGTCCAACGTGCCTGGCTGGGTGAACCGCCTGCGCCACGAAGGCGTGGAGTTCATGAACGAGCCGATTTCTGCGGGAGGCGCCGACTGGGCCTTCTTCCGCGACCCGGACGGGAACCTCGTCGAGCTCATCGACCTCCACGCGGCTCGTCTCGGTTTGGGTCGCCTAGGCGCGCTCATCGGTACCGTGATGAAGTACACCATGATGAAGGGGTTCTACCGCAAGGTTTGAACACCATTTGAAAGCAAACTGAGCGAAGACGATTTCGGTCTGATTTAGCCCAGTTTTGAAGCAAAATTATTTCGGGGCAGAGCCGACGCTCTGCCCCGAAACTTTGTGCGAAATTAGATGGTAGATTTAGACATCTTCGAGTCGCATAGCCTTCGTTTCTTTAGCCAGCATATAGATACCGGCGCCAACGAAGAGCAATACTGCGAAAATAATGAACGGCACGAACACAACCTCCGGAGTGGGTTTCCCGCCCCCAATCATGGCTCCGACCAGGTAGGGACCGAAGATTTTGGCGGTAGCACCAATACCATATCCCAACCCCAGACCGGTAGAACGAGCCTCGTTCGGGAACTGTTCAGAGCCGAAAGCGTTGAGGATACCGAAAGCACCATCTCCAAAAGCCATGGCAATCAGGATGCCGAGGAAGAAAATCCACCCTGCCGAGGAACCCTGAATTTGACTTGCAAATGCTGCAATCAGACAGCCTACGCCACCCAGAACACCCCAGACCAGCATGGTTTTACGCCGACCGATATGGTCTGAAATCCACGCCGAGCCTAGACGACCCAGCAAATCGGCTAGAGATACCCCCATAAACAGGTAAGCTACCGTTCCGATATCGAACTTAAATGATTCACTGAGAATGGCCTGACCCCAAGACTGAATCGTGAAAGCGCCTAAAATGAAACAGAAAGAACCAAAGGTAACGATAGCTAGTTGCTTGGGATACTTAGAGAAAATAACTCCGTAGGAGGCAGCTGGTTTTTGTTCATATTCCGGCAATTCGCCGACTTCTGTTACCGGTATGTTCATCGCCCAGGCGTAGGCTTTACGAGCGTCTTCGACCCGTCCGCGGGACATCAGGTATCGAGGGGATTCCGGAACGAAGAACGCCCAAACCACCAGCACTACAGGGAAACACCCTAGAGCTACCAAGCCCTTCCATCCCAGCGGTTCCCCGAGGATCTTGGTTGCCAAAGATCCGAGAAAGATACCTAGTGGAATAAACACGGAGGTTAGACCAGCTAACAGACCACGCTGTTTGGATGGAACAAATTCCTGTACAAAAGGAATCGAGGTGATATTTAGACCACCTACACCAATACAGACGCCGATACGATAAAGAGTCAGCATCAGCCATTGACCGGGCATAACCGTCAAGCACAGAGCAGTAAATATCACTAACACGACAATGCACGCCACAAAAGCTGTTTTACGCCCGAAACTGTCGGCTAAGCGACCCCACATGATAGCACCAATGACCGTACCCACACCGGAGGCGGCACCGATGATACCAGCTTGAAAGCCCGTGAGTTCCCACCCTGGACTTTTCATGAGCAGCGCGATTACAAAACCGATGAGGAACAGGTCGAAAAACTCCGAGATATTGCCCACCACAGTCAACGCAATCAAGCTCCGCTGATGACCCGTAAGCGGGCGTTCATCAATCTGCTGCATAGCAGTTGTAACATTACTCATTACATATTTCCTTTCGAGTAAATGAGAATCTAACGAACAATATCTGAGGTGTTAGCGGCTATAAGCTCACCGGGATTGACGTAGGTTAAATCTCCATGATGAGTGAGCGCTAACTTCGCGGTACGCATTCCTATGCGTACACCGGCTTGAATATCTCCATCTAGATATCCGTGAATAGTTCCAGCCACAAAAGAATCTCCAGCTCCGGGACGATCCACAACGGGGACACGCTCTACCTCGAATATCGTCTGCCCTTCAGCAGTTGAGATATAGGTTCCATCCAACTGATCTGTGGAAACAACAATCGGTACTTCCAGCAGTTCTCGCAGGTCATGGCAGACCTTTTCGCCATTGCCAGTGATTCCAAAAACAGATTCACCATCGCGGCGAGAACAAAACACAACTGAGGATTTCCTCGCCATAGGTTCCAATACTTTCCGTGCTTGGTCTCCATCCCACAACAGCGAACGGTAATTAACATCCAAAGCGATATCAATCCCCCGTTCGTGGGCTTTGTCCACGAAATACGCCAGTACCTTTGCGGTGTGTTCAGTGAGAGCGGCGGTGATACCGGTGACGAATACTAAACGGGTGTCCAGCATACTGTCCCAATTCACGTCCTCAATCTGAATCTCTCTAAACGGAGTGTGGAGGCGGTCATAGGTAACTTTAGAAGGCATCGGGTATTCCCCAGGTTCCAGGAAATACAGCGCCACTCGACCATCTGGTCGCATCACCACATTAGAGAGATCCACACCTACCGAGCGAAATTCAGATAGCACCCGGTTAGCCAAATCTCCTTTGGGCAGTACAGTGCACCAAGCTGTCTGACGTCCTAATTGAGCCAGTAGCCCGGAAACGTTTGCCTCCGAACAGGCTGCCGTCATACGCAGGCTGCTAGCTGAGGCCAAACGTTCACCTTTATGGCAGGTCAAACGAATTTGACCTTCACCTATTGTGGTTAAGTCGTACGTCATTGTCGAACTCCTAAACTTGCATTCATAGTCCCGTACCGGGTTTGGTAACGGTCATAGTTAGCGGATATTTCTGTTGCGGGCAAATCACTGATTTGTCCAATAGTGCGAGCAATAGCTACGGTGCGAGCGACATCTTCGACCATTACTGCTGCTTGCAAGGCTTTTTTGATACTGGGACCGATGGTGAAAACGCCATGTTGTTTCATCAAAATGGCCGGAGCAGAACCAATTGAACGGATAATTTCTTCACCGATTTCGTTCCCTCCGATGCGAGCATATCCCCCGCAAGGAATTGGTCCTCCGAACTCGTCAGCAATAGCAGTTAGGCAACAAGGGATAGACTCCCCTATCGCCGCAAAAGCAGTAGCATAACGAGAATGCGTATGTATGACTGATTTAACGTCCTTTCTGTGTCGGTAAACGTATAGGTGAGAGCTAGTGTCCGAAGATGGCCCGTGTTCGCCTTCCACGACTTTTCCATCCGGAGCAACCACAACCATGTCGTCAGGAGTCATTTCCTCATAACGCATACCTGAAGGTTTGATGACTATGTATCCGGTTTCTTCATCAATTGCCGAGAGGTTTCCCCCCGTCCAGGCGACCAAATTGTGCCGCGGTAGCTCAAGGTTTCCCTCGCACACTTGTTCACGTAACTCTTGCAACATCATTGCTCACTTCCTCTCTGGAATAGTTTCGGGGCTGATGACGGTAATGCCGGCTTCTCGCAGACGAGTTTGCAACCATTCCCTTCCAGCAACACATTTGTTAATGGAATCGGGGGAATCGTCGTTCCACATTTCCAACATGATGCGACCGCTCCAACGCTGCCGTGCCAATTCGGCAAAGGCCGCAGAAAAGTCCGCGACGCCTGTCCCGAGAGGGATACGTCTGGGTTGTCCTGGCAACACGTCCTTGACGTGGATGGCCACCATATGGTCTGTCCCCGCCTCGAGTTCAGTGGTGGCGTCTCCCCCGTGCTCCGCAATATTTCCGATATCTGGATATATTTGCAACCACGGCGAAGGTAGCTCTTTGAGAACTTCCATAACATCCGGTATTGCTGCCAAATCATTACCGTCCACGTTCTCAATAGCGAGGATGATGCCTCGCTGTTCCGCATATGGCAACGCTTGAGCCAACACTTCCAGGTAACGCTCTCGCGCCTCGGGACTGGATGGCTCATAGTAGGCAAAATAGCCAGCTACTTGAACGACGGGAATCCCCAGATCCACGCAGAAATCAACCGCTTTGTAATAGAGGTCTAGGGCGCGCTGGCGCATCGGGGTATCTCGCGATCCAGGCATGATGCCTCGATGTGCGGACAGGCAAATTCCCCCGAGGCGAATACCTGAGTTTTTCGCGGCTTCTCGCACCAGTTGACGCTGTGAATAATTCCAGTTCAGACGCGCCAACCTCTCTGGACTTTCGTCAACAGAAAGGTCAACGAAAGAGAATCCCGCACGGTGTGCAGCAGCAAAGAACTGTTCCCAGTTTGTATTGCTGGGCAGCGCTTTCTCGTAAATTCCGAGCGTAACTGCAGATTCTTTACGACGCACCATCATCCCCACACCTGCGCAATCTTGTTTTGCAGCGCCGTGGCTGCCGCCAGCGGGTTTTCAGCCTTAACGATGGACCTTCCTGCAATCACGATGTCGGGATTATGTCCGGAAAATACGCCCAATTCCTCGACGGTGATGCCGCCGGTAACCGTTACTGTGAATCCCAAATTTTTCAGCTCAGCGATACGGTCGAAATCTTTAGGGCTCCATTCCAGTTTGCCCGCTGCCTCCAAATCACGGGAACGCTTCACAATAGCGTGTTTCACCCCGACATCAGCCCATCGCTGAGCCTTTTCCAAGGAGTAATGTTCTTCGGCCAACTCGACTTGAACTTCACCGTGAAACTCGTCGGCCACCTGCACCACCTGTTCAATAGTGGTCAGCGATGCTCCCGCCACGCACGACACCCACGACGCCCCCGCTTCAAAGCAGTTGCGTGAGATGAGTGAACCTGCTTCCGCGATACGCACATCCGCCAAAATCGGCCGATCCGGGAACAAAGCCCGAATTTCACGAACCGCACGAAGTCCCTGATTGATAATCAAGATAGTGCCGCATTCAATGATGTCGATTTGGCTTTGGGCCTTTTGTAGAGGTGCCAACGCATCCTCCAAAGTGAGGGTGTCGAGGGCAATCTGTAGACGGGGTGCCATCTCAGCTGTCCTTCCGCATGGTAAAGAACCGCTGGGCGTTGTACATGAGCAGGTCCTTTACATATTCGGGATCGAATCCCTCATCCAACATGCGCGGACCGTCCACAGCCGGGTTGTAGTCAACACCTGTCACAGAACCGTACGCTTTTTGATAGGAGGCTTTGCCAGAGTCGGTTCCCAGCATGATGCGCTTGCCGTAGCCCATCTCGCCCAGTTCGCGCAGTTCCATGATGCGGTTTGAGTCTGGTTGGTACTTAATCCGGTTTGTTCCATCGATTTCTAGCCATGCACCTGTCTCGAGGATTTGCTTCAGATACCACACATCCGCGTTGCGCTGAATATGTCCGATGGCAATCTGATCAGCAGGAACACCCAATTTGATGAGCTCCTGGGCCTGTTCCAGACCGCAGGTACCAAAAGTAGTATGCGTGTTGATTGGCGCACCTGTTTCAATCGAAGCGATGGCGCAAGCCTCCATGCACTTGTGTTCAAAGGCTGTAATCATGCCGTAGGAGGTCGCAACCTTGATACACCCGGCCTTAATGGTCGTGCGTTCGACGATGGGACCGGAGTAGTCGTGGCGGTCGATGCCTTCGGTTATGTCCTTGATGAGCAAGTCGGCAATCTGGTTCACCGTATAGCGGTTGACCCAGTGGGAACGCGTTTCCAAATACACCTTTTCCCGATGAAAACCTGTAGTGGCAATGATCTGCAGATTCTTTACACGCTTGTTGACTTCCAACAATTTTTCTATATCACGACCGGAATTAGCAGGGCACATGTCCACCACGGTGCCGCCCTTTTCGCTCCACTTCAGCGAAGCTTCAGCAAAATAGGTGGCCTCTTCGACTGCCTTATCGACATCAGCCAACAAGTGGTCGCCATCAATGTAGACTTCGCCAGCACCGGTGCGAATCAGGTGATCGTGGGCATTAACCACGCCGAGGGATTCTGGGGCAACATCACCCTGAATAGTTCTTGCAATACTCATGAAATTCTCCTTCGAATAGCTAGTAGTGATCCCTCATCGGATCGTGTTACACACTCTAGGGTGACTCTGGGGCGAGAAACAATCACTCAAATGAACATTTGTTCACGGATATATGTTATATCGTAAAGATTCTTAGAATTACATAGGGAAATTATAGTAAAGAGTGCTTATGGTGTAGTATAGAATGAACATATGTTCAATTTAGAAAGCACCGTGAACGACCGAAAACACTTCGAACTGCTGCTCACTGTCGCCAAACGATATTACCTAGACGATGCCAAACAGTCTGAAATTGCCCAGGAAATTGGTTACTCACGGGTCACGGTTTCCCGTCTGTTAGCGGAAGCTAAGCGTTGCGGCATGGTGCACATCGAGATATCCCACCCCCACGAACGCTTGGCAACCCTGGAAAAACAAATTAGCAGCAAGTATCGCATCAAGGAAGTACGGGTTTCGACCGCTAGTGCCACTGACACAGAATCCACTACCGGCAAGCTCGCTGCAGAGTTACTGTTGACTCACTGTTCTTCCCGCGCAACTATCGCTATCTCGAACGGTCGTGCAGTAGCCGCGACTGTGGCTCAACTCCCACGCCATCACTGGATTTCCTCTTGTGTGGTACCCATCTTGGGAATGACGGGAAGCGAATTACCTTTCATCGACAGTCCGGAGCTGTGTCGCAACATGGCAAAACGACTCGGTGGAAATTATTGGACACTGCCCGTCCCCCTAGTTTTTGAAACGGAATTAGCTGCCCGAGCCATGCGCCAGGAGCCCTCAGTGTCTCGAACTTTGGACTTGGCTGCCCGAGCGGACGCAGCTTTGGTCGGGGTTGGCTCAGTAAAAGATAGCGGCTCAAGCCCCATTCTCAGGAAGTGGATTACGCCCTCAATTCAACGTGAGGTACAGAAAAAGCACGCCGTGGCGCACTTGTGCGGACACTACATCGACGCAACAGGCAACCACGTAGACACCACCCTCTGCCAGCGCACAGTGTGTTTAGAACCTGGTCAGTTGCGCAAAATTCCATTTGTTGTCGCGGTAGCTTACGGCGAGGAAAAGGTCGATGCTCTGCGCGCAATCCTGACCGGACGTTATGCTGATGCCCTGGTAACCGATGAGTACACCGCATTAGCTCTAATTGAGAATTACAGAACCGACTGAAAAGCATTTGTTTTGATTCCATATGTCCACATCCTTCGACAAAACATTTGCTTTTGGGCATCAGTTTCGATTGGTAGTTAATCCTTTCGTAAAGGATGAGCAGACTTGGTGACTCTGAATCGGGGAGTATTCCTTCAACGCAAGTTTCCTCAATTTGCACCATTTATTAATCCTAGAATTTATTGCATAATTGAGGTGTTGAGGGAGAGAAAATGAACATTGATACCGCCACTTTGGTGCCGATTTCAGAAGCGAACCAAAACTTTTCCAAGGTCGCCAGGCTGGTTGACCAACACGGGAGCGCCGTCATTATGAAGAATAACGAGCCGCGTTACGTCATCATTGAGTTCAACCGACTGGACACGCCTCAAGAAGCTACCGACTCCGAAGTCTTGGCAGCTTCGAAGCAAATCATGGAGCGCAATCGCCACGTGTACGAAGAGTTAGCCAAATGAAAGTCCTTTCAAAATCTCAAATTTTGGCCCTGCATGAACACCTTGTTTCTGAGAGCGGCGGGACTCCGGGCCTACGGGACGAAGGGCTTTTGGATTCTGCTTTGACTGCTCCTTTTCAAACATTTGAAGGGGCGGAACTCTATCCATCTGTTGTCGAAAAAGCGGCTCGCCTGGGCTACGGACTGATTGCAAACCACGCTTTCCAAGACGGCAACAAGCGCATCGGCACCCATGTCATGCTAGTTTTCCTTGCTCTAAATGGAATTGGGCTGAGATACAACGATGATGACTTGATTGCTATCATTCTCGACATGGCGGCGGGTAGCGCCGAATACCCTGCCCTGCTGGAGTGGGTGAAAGCTCACCTTGAATAGTCACATGTCGCCAGTGATGGCGCGCAGCGCGTTGATGTGTCCGGAATAAGCGCGCCTGCCCGCCGGGGTGAAAGACACCCAGGTGCGCGGTCGCCCGATGGTTTCGGGGCGTTTTTCCATGTGGATGTACCCCGCGTCAGCCAGCAGCTTGAGCTGCTTGCTCATCAGTTGGGTTGTGATTCCAACGCTGCGTTCCAGATTCGCAAACTCGATTTCAGCTACCGCTGCCAGGGCGGCGCAGATTCTGAGGCGATTCGGCGAGTGAATCAGCTCGTCGAAAGTCGCCGCCACGTTTTCGGACTCGCGTTCGGTTTGTGGTTTTTGGTGGTTTTTCGCGGTTTTTTTCATGCACAAGTCTCCCGCGTCAGCTTTCTGGGACTTCTGGGGTTGACGGGTTCACAAGGTTGCGCCGTGCGGTACACTGCGCTCGGTCGCGAGCGTCAATTTCACGAAGTCTGCGGTCGATCTCTCGCTGAGCCGAGTCCCAGATAGCCTCAGATTCGGTGAAATCAAAGGCTCGCGCCCGAATCCTACGGCGATACCAACACAGGATTGCTATCCCACATACCAGATGAAACAAAGCCGGCAGCACCAAGGCCAACGCCACAACCAGCAACTCGTGACCCTGCAACTCGTGATAAAAAACCTGGTGAAACTGAGGAAAGAAAATCCACGGAAAGGTGAGTGTTCCCTTCATCAACAGACGCTCATCTCGCCCCAATCCGGTTCGAGTCAACCTGGGCCACACCAGCCAAAAGACCACCATCCACGCTACTGCGAGACCTGCCACAGTCACCAGCAGGCTCGGCCATTTGCCGGGCACTAAAAGGGGCAGCGAGATTGCCAGCGAGGGCAACACCGCATAAACCGCCAGCCACCACTTCGGAAACCGTTCTACGCTGATGACCCGATCCATGACTGCATCAACTTCAGCCAACATCCGCTGAGCTTCCTCCGCACTTAAAGAGCTCGTGGTTTCCCTGGGATTATCTGATTCCATTGCTTTTCCCACCTCGCTACATTTCTAAGGTTGCGCCAGGCGCCTAATTCGAGCCGGAAATACACCCGTCACAAAGTTAGTTGCCAATATGGCAACTATAGCAGGTTGGTTGCCATATTGGCAAGCAACTAATTGCGGCTAGTCTGCAGGCGCTCGAAGATGGCATTCCCAGATGGCAGTTGGACGAAGCTCGACGCCACTTGTGATTAAAGGACTGCATAAAGCGATTACTCCAGAGAGATGCCACCGATTTAGGGCAGTTCAACACAAAAATACGAAAAAGGCTTCTAGTCTGGCTGGTCAGCAGCACTGGGAGCCGTTTTCGCCGCTGGAAGAATTACGACATCAACTGAAATACAGCGATTCTATATAAATTTAGTCCTTGTGTGATTTGATACCAAATTGATACCATAGGAATATGGCGCTTACATTACGTCTTAGCGAAGCCGACGAAATCGCTCTTGAACAGCTCACTTCCTATGAGAAGGTGTCTCGACAAGAGGCGATTGTCCGAGCTATTCACGAGGCTGCCCAGACAAGAATCCATAATGAACGGGTTGACAAGGCATCAACTAAAGCCCGCGAACGTTACGCGGACGTTCTAGAGAGACTTAGCCATTGACTGAATTCTTGAATCTTCTAGACCTTCTCAAGCTCGTAGATGATCTAAACGTCGGGCCGGTGCGCGATTTAGGACTTCTTGAGTCTGCAGTCGCCCGCCCCCAAACCAAACTTTGGGGTAATGACGCTTACGACAATCTGGATCTGAAAGCTGCTGCCCTGCTGGAGTCTATTGTCCGCAACCGTGCTTTGGTTGACGGTAATAAACGCCTCGGGTGGCTCGCAGCCGTGGTGTTCTTTGCAATCAACGACATCACCATTGAAGGCGACGACGATGAAATATATGACACTGTCATAGACACGTCCCGCGGCAAGATAAGCCTGGAGGATTTGTCAGCAAAGCTGACAAGCTGGCATCAATAGAATGGCAGCCAGAATGAAAAGTGTCCCAAACCCATCCGTTAGCGATAGTTACGATTCCAATCCAGACTTGAAGATTGAAAATGGTCGCGAGAATCGATTTGGTCATACACCTTTTCACCCAAAGGCAACATATATTCGGGATTGGGCATGGGTTTAGGATGAATACTTGACACTTCGCGGGTTTTTCGCAGCGTCTCTGCGGTGTAGTCGTGAACCAGTTTAAACAGTTATTGACGCGCTGAATCTAAAGACTTCACCGTCCAACCGGCAAATGTTACGCTTTTCATGAACCCTGGCACTAAATACTTTGATATGTAACGGGCATTTGTCTCTGTCTTAGTGACGAGCGGCATATTCATCACCAGTTTGGTAAGGGCATCTCGCGCGTCTTCGTCACCGATGCGAATCGAGTCAACCTCGGCACTTTCACGATCCTCTGCACGCAGTTTCTTTCCCAACGCAGCAATGATTTCTTTGCGCAGCAATACTTCGCCGGTAGAGGTGACGCGGCGTGCCGCCTGCTCAACAACGGTATCACTAATCTCTGATAGCTCTATAGGCGGCTGGCGAACGTCAATCGTCGTTACCGGGAACTGATAACTCACCTTAGCAAATTTAGGGTTACGCTCAATCGTAACTGGCTTCAAATCTAAGTCGACTCCTGGATTAGATTCAGAATCAATAGCGCGTATCCCCAGTCCGGGTGTTTCCTGTCGCTGTCCCGCAGCACCACCAACCATTACCACTCCGGGTTGAGAGGTTTGAAATTCTGTATCATCTGCGTAAGTTTCGGTACCTATTGCCGGTGTAGTGCCTGCATCTGAGTCGGCAGATTCTCCGGCGGAGGACGTCGTATTGACACCAGAAGCTCCTGCGGCAGCTTTGCGAATCGAGTCTTCCACCTGGAATCTATCAGCCTGTGCAACTGTTTCTTCCAGACCGAACTGTTGTAGGACATTTTCGGCATTCAATAGCTCCGTGAAAGACTGGTGAGCAATAATATCGAGCTGATCAATCTGCCCTACGCCGGTATAGCGACCAAACGGCAAGCGTAACCCGCGTCCCATCGTCTGTTACGTCAACACCTCCGAAGCCATCGCCCACAACGCCTGCGTCGCCCAAGACCAGGGCGAATACCAGCGCCACTTCGACAAACTCAACACCGAGCATGTCCGGCTACTCGCCGACTACAACAAACTCCTGGTTCAGATCAGTGACCTGGAGAACCGGCAAGCCGCCTACCGCTACTACAAGAAACAACTCGCCACCCTCGACCCGGTCAGCATCGAGTTCACCCCATACCTATGGCACACCCTCGTCGACCACGCCGAAGTGGGCACCGACGGCACCATCACGTTCACGTTCCGGGACGGAAGGTCGCAGGCGATCTCACTCAACAAGTGATCGTCTCAGCAATAACTGCGACATCGTGTACAGGGTCTTGGGCACCGGGGTACACGGTGATTTCCCGGTAGTTCGGGTGCGCGATGTTCAGCGAAGGGAGTGGGGCTTCACGGAGTCGAACAACAATGGACCCGTCTGCTAGGAGATCTAAGCTCTTGACGCGATCAACGTCCGCCTTGTCGCGATGCCAGTACGAGCCGTCATACTCGATGGCGAGCTGTTTCCCGGATGGAAGATCCACGCAAATATCAACAGTCCAGGAAGAGTGAGTCTGGAACTTTGCGGAATGAATGCGGGAACCAGATTTTGCGTTTCCCCAGTGCGCAAGGGCTGCTGAATAGTACTCCGTCTCGATCCGTGATTTTCCTGTTTCGATGCACTCAGGGCATTGCGACCCATTGACTCGAGCTGCTGGCATAGCCCGCCACATGTGAGCCGGATTGTTTTTGCATACCCAAAGGGGTGGCTCAGCCAGCTGCGAGGTGTTCGGACGGATTTCCCACGGCGAGAGCGGATTGTCTGGTGACCATTCTTCGGCAACCTCTGGATAATGGTATGCAAGCGAATCAAGGATGGTATGGCACACCGGGCAGCGCCACCGCTCATATTTGTCGCGTTCTCGTGGAGTAGCTTGGAACTCATGTCCGCAGACAGGGTCACGCCACCAGACAATACGACGAGACTCGGGAGAGACGTCTGCAAGGCGCAAATTGCCATTCTTGGTGGGGTGCCACTGGCTGCTGATCTCTGGTGTCAACCTGCTCGCGGAGGGATCAGCTGCCGCAGCATCCGCATTAGCTTTCCGGGTCTTAATTGCCTTGCAAGCAGAACAACCCCCAAATAGATAGCTGAGAGGTTGGCGCGTGTTTCGGTGACCAGAAGGACACCGGAATCTATAGCCCGAACCCCAGTCGACTCGTACACTCTCAGGAGGGAGGTCGTCGTCCCAAGCGGCCAACAGCTCGGGTACATCGGCGATAGTCTTACCTACAAAAGAAGCTCTTTTCTCTTCCCAGGCCGCCCGTCGAATCTCCTGGCATTCAGGGCAGGAGAAATAGTCATTCGTGACATCAAGGATGCGCGCTTTGAACGAGTGCCCCTCAGGGCAGATCCACCATGCTTCTCGGCGCGCTTTTAATGTAGCCGTGTGCCAGAGGGATTCCGTATTGCGGTCGTGATCCCACCATTCCACAGCTCGGTTGCTAGAGTTCTTGAGGAGGTTAGCGCCTCGGCTCTTCTTGGTTCCTGCAGTTGCAGACTTCGGGTTCCGTCGGCAGGGACAACCCCAACCAATGTCCCCATTTCGCTGCGCCTCGATTCTGCCGCAGGAATTGCAGCGCGTGGCGTGAGGATCATCCTCCAAGCTGGGATTCGTCAGTGGCCCCAGATATGTGTAGCCATGAGCCTCGGCGTTCTTCTTGACGGCGGATATATCCACGGGCTGACCGGAACGGCCCGACATGGCGCGGGCTCCCTTCGCCCACGCACGCCAGTAACAAGCTCGGCAAACGAATTCACCGGCTTGCAACCGGTCAAGAACGTATTCGAAGCGGTAGTGCCCCTCGAACCGGCAACGCGTACACCGAGTCAGTAAGTATGCGGATGGCTTAGTGAACTCTTCAAGCAAGGTGAGGCCACCCTGAGAGTAAAGCTGGCGAAGATGATCGAGACACCACGTCGGTCGCGTGCGCGTCGTAAACGCTCCGGGTTGGCCGCACCCTTCCACACAGCAAATCTTCAACCTAATACCTCATTCTCTCGGAACTGAAGCAACGACCTCCCATTTGAACCACTCACGCCGCCAGCGCGACTGTGCCGCCATTTTGTATCCAAGTCGGGTTGAAAGCTTCGTAAACCCGATTCACGCGATTCTTGCCCAACACCGTGATGCGGGCAATCAACTCGGCAACGCACTGGGGGGTGAAGAACTCACCGCCGGATTTTCCCGCCGAAGAGGCATACATGGTCATCAGATACTCGTAGGCATCGCCGAAGGTGTCGATGTTCGTGTCCCGATAGTCGCCCAGTTCCAAGTCTCCGATGGCGTCGAGCAGCTTCGTGAGTTTCTCGTTACGCTGGGCAATCGTGTTGCCGAGTTTAGCGCTGTTCGTGTCAATATCAGCAAACAGGCCCTTCATGTCATCCTCGGATTTGGTGCCCACCGCCGAGGCTTCGATGTTTTGAAACACCCGCCCTAGGGTTTCATTGAGATTCTGGTCGTGCGGGGCGTGTTCACGCACGTTAGAAAACAAATCCGAGGGGCGGATAAAGAAGCCAAGGGTGTTTACCAGGTATTTGCTCTGAGCCTCAGCCTCGGCATCGGGCAGCTGGGAGTAGTCGAAGCCCGGGCTGCCGGCCTCAGCTTGAACTTGCTTCACAAAAGCAACGATGTGTTCAGAAATGAAACGATAGAACAGCATTCCCAGCACGTAAGCTTTGAAATCCCAACCGTCCACGCTGCCGCGCAAGTCGTTGGCTACCTGCCAGATCGTACGGTGTAAATTGGCGCGCTCGTCTGTTGGTGACACAAATTCCTCCTGTTTATTCGAGGATACCCAAATCTACCTAACAACCGCAGCCTAATGCTGCACTTTTGCAGCAAATCTCGACTCGTCGCACGAAAATTCCGCTCCGCCGACTTAGCGCCGCGACCACTGCAAACGGTCTGGATTACCCCTTCACGGAGCCGGCCATCATGCCGCCGACGAAGTACTTGCCCAGCGCGATGTAGACCAGGAGCGTCGGGACGGAGGCAATCAGGGCGCCCGCCATGGAACCGCCGTAGTCAGCCATGATAGAGCCATGCGCCAGCTCGTTCAGAGACAGGGTCACCGGACCGCGCTGGGAACCGCCGCCAAAGAACAGGGCAAACAGGAAGTCGTTCCACGCGGAAGTAAACTGCCAAATCAGCACCACCACGAAGGACGGAATGGAAATTGGCAACACCACATTAAAGTACGTGCGCAGCATTCCCGCCCCATCGATACGCGCGGCCTCGATGAGATCTCGCGGCACGCTCTCGTAATAGTTACGGAAAATCAGGGTCGTAATCGGGATGCCATAGATGATGTGCATCAAAATCAGGGTGTGAATCCCGAAACCAATCTGGGACGCCACCACCATGCGCATCATCGGAATCATGACGGCCTGGTAAGGAATGAACATCCCGAACAAAATCAGGGTAAACACCACATTCGCTCCGGGGAACCGCCAGCGGGACAGGACGAAACCATTAGCGGAGCCGAGCATGGCCGAAATAATCGAGGACGGAATGACCATCATCAGCGAACGCAGCAGCCCGCCCTGCAGCTGTTCCCAGGCCCGAGCCCAGTTATCGGTGTTCCATTCGGCAGGCAGATACCAAGTCCGGGACGGGTCGGCCTCCCCCGCCCCTTTGAAAGACGTAATCAACAGCACGTAGACCGGCATGAGAACCATGGCGAGGAAGAAAATCAGGAGCACGTAGCGAATAATCTTGCCGACGCTCACTCCGCCACGCTTCTTCCCTACCGAACCGTTGGAGTTGACCTTTTTTGTCGTAATCGCGGCAGCACCCGCGTCGATTGTAGCGGCGGAACTCATCGGTTGGCCTCCTTCGCATCGTGAATCAAGTAGGGCACCACCAGCAGCGCCACAATCACCAACAGGACCGTGCCGACTGCGGCTGCGTTCGAGTAATCCGAAACCGTCATGAAGTTATACATATCGATGGCCGGAACCTTGGTCTGATAGAAAGTCTGATCCGCGACCGCCATAATCAAGTCAAAGGACTTCAGCGACATATGCCCGATGATGATGACCGCGCTGAGCGCTACGGGCGCGAGCTGCGGAAAGATGATGTAGCGGTACAGCTGCCATTCGTTCGCGCCGTCCACACGTCCGGCCTCCCGCAAGTCGTCGGGAACCCCGCGGAATCCTGCCAGGAACAGGGCCATGACGTAGCCGGAGAGCTGCCACACGGCGGGAATCCCCACCGCCAGCACCCCGAAGGTGGGGTTGGCGATCCAGTCGTTTTGCAGTCCGCCCAGGCCAACCATCTGGAGCAAACGGTTCAAACCGGAGGCGTTCTCATCTTGAGCGGAGTTCAGCATCCAGCGCCACACCACGCCGGAGGCGATGAATGATACCGCCATCGGGAACAGGAAAACGGAACGGAAAATCCCTTCGCCTTTAATGGGTTTATCCAACAGCCAAGCCCAGAGGAACCCAAAGAACAGCGTGCCCACCAGGAACATTACCGTGAACATCAGCAGGTTAATTAAGGAATGCTGGAAATCCTTATCCGCAAATAACGCCGCAAAGTTTGCAAACCCCACAAAGTTAACCGGTTGCACTCCCGAAACTTGCGGCGCGGAGTGGTTGTCCTGCAGGGACGTTACCAAGTTAGAACCCAACAAGCCGTAAACAAAAATAGCCACAAGGATGATAGATGGCGACACCAGTAACAGCCCGGGTCCCCACTGCTTAATCCCGTTCGAGCTGCGTGCTCGTTTACGCTTCATCGGTGCCCTAGCCTTTTCAGGTGTCTTGACGGCGGCGTTGCCTGACATTTTGTCCCCTAGATAGTGTGTGGATGTGATTGAGATTTTGGGGTCCGCATCGGTGTGCACAAGGTTCTCCGCTCGCCTCTGGCGACTGCACAAGGTCGGTTGATGCGCCCCAGTTCAGCCTTACGCCGGCGGGCTTTTACGATTTTGAAAAAACCCGCCGGCGTAAAGACTTGCCTGTTTGAGGGCTACTTCATAGCAGCCGCTGCAGCCAACTCACTCTGGAGAGCGGCAACATCGTTGCTGGAGTTGAACTTGCCCAGAGCGCTCTTCATCTTTTCGGTGGCTGCCAAGGGCAGAGCCGCACCGTGAGCGATAGAAGAAACGATGGTGTCCTTACCAAAGGATTCCATCGCGGAGCGCTGGTAATCCGAGAACTTCGACAATTCATCGTCGGTCAGGTCGGAACGAGCCGGGATGGAGCCCTTGACCGAGTTGAACGCAATCTGGCCTTCCTTGGAGGAAATGGTATTCAACCAAGCCTTCGTGCCATCGGGGTGCTTCGCGCCCACCGGCAGGGTGAAGGAGTCAGCCAGGAAGTCGAACACGCCGTCGCTGCCCGGAACCGGGAAAGTCACGTAGTCCTTATCCCATTCCATCTTGGCGTTCTCCCAAGCCGGAGGAGCCCAGTCGCCCATCACGTTGTAGGCAGACTTGCCTTCGATGACCGGTTTCATGGCAGGTTCCCAGTCCTCTGAGAGCAGTGACGGATCGGCGTAGGTCAGAATCTTGGCGTAATCATCCAAAGCAGCCTTGACTTCCGGGCCGCTCCAATCGGTCTTGCCATTCATCAAGCCGTTGTAAGCATCGGTACCCAAGTCCGAAATCAGGACGGTTTCCAGCAATTGCAGCTGAGTCCAAGTGGCGCCGACCGTAATCGGGTACTGCACACCGGCAGCCTTGAGCTTCTCCATATCAGCAATCCAGCCCTTGATATCTGTCGGCGGAGCCTTGGGATCCAAGCCGGCCTTTTGCATGACCTCAACATTGGCCCATACTACGTTTGCACGGTGAATGTTAGAGGGGACGGAGTAAATCTTGCCATCCACAGTCAGGAGGTCTACCAGGTCAGCTGGGAAGGCGTCACGTAGCTTGAACTCGTCGTACAAGCCAGAAACGTCCTCCAGGTATCCCGCGGCAATATCCGAGGAAAGCTCGGCGCCAGCGTGAGCCTGATAGGTGTCTGGCGGGTTCTTTGCCGCCAAGTCCGCAGCTAGCTTCTGCTTTGCGTTGGTGCCGCCACCACCGGATTCGGACTGCTTAATCAGTTCCACATCCGGGTGCTGTTCCGCAAAGACTTCCTTTAAGGCATCGAAACCTTGTTTCTCAGAGCCCTGCTCCCACCAGGTCACGACACCCACTTGAGAGGCACTGCCAGCGGCGTCGCCACCGTCTTTACCGGCGTCAGAAGCCGAAGAGCAGGCTGTCATAGTTAGACCGAGGGCCAGAGCGCCCGCAGCCGCAATGAGCTTTCGCATTGAAACTCCAATCAGTTAACTTCATTGTCGTTATCCCCAGAGGGCATCTTCACCCGTCAGGGACAAGTAACATTCTCTCATATATTCCGTCAGGTCTTGATGAAAAGGAGCCGCAACATTATGTTTTTACCTTCGGGGCCCCACGCGACGGAGGTTTTTGGTCAATGTTGGGTCAGCTCAAGGGCGTTCCCGCCGTGTGTCTAGGCAGCCCGTACCGGCCTAAAGCAACAGGGTGCGCCACCCACCGCTTTGACATATGGAAACGCACACAATGCCGTGAGCCTTCTGTAATATATTTTGAGGTCCTTGCGACCTCTCGATAGTGAAGCCCGGAAAGGATCCCTGTGAATACCTCATACCCTCGTCCCAAATGGCTGGATAACGCGGTTTTCTATGAAATTTATCCCCAGAGTTTTCAGGACTCCAACGGGGACGGCATCGGGGATATTCCGGGCATTATTTCCCGGCTGGACTATCTAAAAGAGTTGGGAGTCGACGCCCTGTGGCTCAATCCCTTGCTTGATTCGCCTTTCAAGGACGCCGGATACGATGTGCGCGATTACAAGCTGGTGGCTCCCCGCTACGGCACCAACGAGGACTTGGTGAGGCTTTTCGACCAGGCACATGCCCGCGGGATTCGCGTGCTGTTGGATCTGGTACCCGGCCACACTTCTGAAGAACACGCCTGGTTCAAATCCAGCGCCCGCCCCGAACCGAACGAGTTTTCGGACCGCTACGTGTGGACCGACTCCTGGATTGCCGGGGGCGACGGCTATCCCTTTATTGGCGGGGAAACGGAACGCGATGGAACCTATATCCTCAACTTTTTCAAATGCCAACCGGCGTTGAACTACGGTTGGGCTCACCCGAAATATCCCTGGCAAGACCCGGCTTTAGGTCCAACCGCTCGGAAAACCTGTGACGCGATGGTCGATGTCATGCGTTTCTGGCTCTCTGCCGGTGCCGACGGATTTCGGGTAGACATGGCAAATTCCCTGGTGAAACACGATGATGAAGGTAAACCGTACACCATCAAGACCTGGCACTATATGTTTGACCAGATTCGTCCCGAGTTTCCCGAAGCCGCGTTTGTCGCCGAGTGGGGGGTGCCCTACGAAGCGGTACAGGCCGGGTTTGACATGGACTTTTACCTGGATTGGCGGTGGGACAATCACCCTAACGGCTACAACATCCTGCTGCGCAACACGAACACCCCGTATGTGCGGGAAAATGACCTGAGCTACTTCAACGCGGACGCCCCCACCGACATCTGTGGATTCTTGGAGCAATACGAGCCGCAGCTGCGCGCCGCCGAGAAAGCCGGAGCCTTTTTCAGCCTCATCACCTGTAATCACGATACTTGGCGGGTGGCGCCCCGACTGACCGAACGCGAACTCGGCTTGGCGTGGGCAACGATACTGACTCTGCCCGGAGTGCCGTTTATCTATTACGGAGATGAGATTGGCTTGCGCCACCAGTTGCTGCCCACCAAAGAGGGTGGTTATGTGCGTACCGGCGCCCGCACCCCGATGCAGTGGGATAGCGGCGACAACCTGGGATTTTCCACGGCTGCCCCAGCGGACCTCTATCTGCCGGTCGATACCAGCGCGGACGCTCCCACCGTGGCGGCGCAACAATCCCAACCGGATTCTTTGTGGCACACGGTGGCGCGTGTGCTGGAATGCAAGCGAGAACTCCCAGCTTTGGCAGCTGACAGTGCTTTCACGGTCCTCAGCGCCGAGCCGAACCAGCGTTTATTTGTTTTCAAAAGGGAGAATGCCACGCAAGACCTGATTGTGGCGGTCAATCCGGCGCACGCTACCGCCGAATATGATTTGGCACAAACGCGCCCGGTGCGTTTTAGTATCGGTTCGGCTCGAGTGGCGGGAACCACGCTGCAGCTGGGACCCCAAAGTTTCGCGATTCTGTAACGCGACCCTTGTCCCCCGGCTTTCTGGGGCACCGTATTATGAGTTGTGGTTAAACCAGTTTGGGAGCCAGAATCTGGCTCCCAAACTGAGAAATCTTGGCGACGATTTACATAATGCCCAGGGACTTCACGGTGTCGATTTCCTCGGCTGCCTTGTCGGCATTGAACTTAATCTTTGCCTTGGTCTTATCAGAGAGTTCGAGGCCTTCCACAACGGTCCATTCCTTACCGTCGGAGGTCACGGGGAAGCCGTAGGAAAGACCCTCGGGAACACCGTACTGGCCGGTTGAGGGGATAGCGGCGGTGACCCAATCGCCCGCGGGAGTGCCGCAAGCCCAGGAATGCATATGATCGATAGCCGCGGCAGCCGCTGAGGCAGCGGAGGACTTGCCGCGAGCCTCAATGATGGCCGCACCGCGCTTGGCCACGGTCGGAACGAAGTAATCGTCCAACCAAGCCTCATCGACCAGGCCGCACGCCGGCTTGCCGTCCACCTCACAGAAGGAGATGTCCGGGTACTGGTCAGCAGAGTGGTTGCCCCACACAATCATCTTTTTGATGGTGGACACCGGCACGTTGAGCTTTTCAGCCAGCTGGCTCATGGCTCGGTTGTGATCCAGGCGCATCATGGCGTTGAAACGCGAGGCGGGAACATCCGGGGCGGAGGCCGCGGCAATAACCGCGTTGGTGTTCGCCGGGTTACCCACCACCAAAATACGCACGTCATCAGCGGCGTTATCGTTGATGGCCTTGCCTTGCGGACCGAAAATACCGCCGTTGGCGCTGATCAAATCCGCACGTTCCATGCCCTGCTTACGCGGCATCGAACCGACCAACAGGCCGAAGTTACAGCCTGAGAACGCCACGTTGGGGTCGTCGGTAATGTCGATACCATCCAACAGAGGGAAAGCGCAGTCATTCAGTTCCATGGCAGTGCCCTCGGCAGCCTTCAGAGCCGGGGTGATTTCCAACATTTTGATACGAACCGGCTGATCCGGGCCGAGCATTTCGCCGGAGGCGATGCGGAATACCAGCGAGTATCCGATATTGCCAGCAGCACCGGTGACGGTAACATTTACAGGACTTTTAGCCATTGATTTAACTCCTTTGTATCGTGTTAAACGCTTCCACTCTGAGCGTCAGCATTCATTACTTTAGCGCAAAAAGCCACGCTGAGGGTAAACCGAACGCCTTGAAAAAACGCGGAATTTCACCTGCTTACTTGTGAGCGAAATAATATTCCAGCAGTCCCCGGGTCGAAGCGTCTGTCTGTGCCAAAGCCTCGGCGTCTCCGCTGATGGCCGGCCCCAGATCGATGGCCATTGCCTTGCCCAACTCCACGCCCCACTGGTCGAAGGAGTCAATACCCCAGATTGCGCCTTCGACCAGCGTAATCATCTCGTACAGGGCGATGAGCTCCCCCAGCACTTTCGGGGTGAGAGCCGGCGCCATGATGGAAGTCGAGGGTCGGTCGCCGGGGAAAGTCCGGTGTGCCACCAGTTCTTCCTTCGTGCCTTCCGCCCGCACCTCATCGGGAGTTTTCCCAAAAGCCAGCGCCGCGCTCTGGGCAAAGAAGTTGCCCAGGAACAGTTCGTGCTGACGTTTCCCGGTTTCGCTGTCAGTGAGGTCCCAAGTCGGACGGGCAAAGGCAATAAAGTCGACTGGAATCAGCCGAGTTCCCTGGTGAATCAGCTGGTAAAAGGCGTGCTGGCCGTTCGTGCCGGGCTCTCCCCAGAATACTTCGCCGGTATCGTAGCTGACCAGGGTGCCGTCTCGACGCACCCGTTTCCCGTTGGATTCCATCGTGAGCTGCTGCAGATAGGCGGGGAAACGATGCAGATACTGGGAATAGGGCAACACCGCGTGAGTCTGGGCGTGCAGGAAGTTGGAGTACCACACGTTCAGTAAGCCCATCAGTAACGGCACGTTCGACGCCGGCGGGGTAGAGCGGAAATGCTCGTCGATGGCGCGGAAACCAGCCAAAAATTCCTCGAAGCCTTCCCGACCGATGGCCACCGCGAGAGACGTTCCCACCGCGGAATCCACGGAATAACGTCCGCCCACCCAGTTCCAAAAACCGAAGGCGTTGCGGGGGTCGATGCCGAAGTCCGCGACCTTGTCCAAGGCGGTGGACACCGCCACAAAGTGCTTGGAGATAGCGTCTTTCGCCGCCTCCTCGGTTTTGTCGATGACACCGCGTTCCTGCAGGCCACGCAGCAGCCAGGTGCGGGCGGCTTTCGCGTTAGTGATGGTTTCTAGGGTGGTGAAAGTCTTGGAAGCGATGATGAACAGGGTCGTTTCCGGGTCCAGGTCACGGGTTTTTTCCGCAATGTCAGTGGGGTCAATGTTGGACACAAAACGGCATTCCAGGCCGGGCTTCACGAAAGGCCGCAACGCCTCGTAAGCCATGTAGGGGCCCAGGTCAGAGCCGCCAATGCCGATATTAACCACGGTCTGGATACGTTTGGAACTGACCCCAACCCAAGACCCGTCACGCACCGAGTCGGCGAAGTCGTAAATTCGCCCCAAGACCTCGTGTACCTGAGCGATAACATCCTTGCCGTCTACCACCAGCTGGGTTCCAGCGGGAGCCCGCAGCGCGGTGTGCAACACGGCCCGGTTTTCCGTGTTGTTGATGTGTTCGCCGTTGAACATGGCCTCGCTCAAGTCGCGCACCCCGGCTTGGGCGGAAAGTTCCAATAGTTTTTCAAAAACGGCTCCGGTAATCAGGTTCTTTGACAAATCCACGTGCAAATCCGCGGCCGAGAATGAGAGGTTTTCTGCCCTGGCGGGGTCGGCCGCAAAGGCTTTGCGCAAATCCAGGTGGAAGCCTGCGGCCATTGCATTGAGGTCTTTCCACGCTGCCAGGGTTGTCGGGTCTTTCGTTTCCATTGAGTTATCCCTTCTGTTCAATAGTCTGCCCGGGACCGTTCCCGCGGCTCATTACGTTGCTGTTCTCACGGTTTGTGGTGGGTCATCCAAACCAAGAGCTGTAAGTTAGGACTTCGGACCGCTCATGTCAATGACCGGTAGGGGGAAGTCCTTGACCGGCGGATTTGAGCTGGCCATCACTTCAATCAGGGGCCGCAAGCCCATCCACCATTGGTTGATGGGACGGCGCTTTTCTGAATCAACTTGTTTCTCCATCTGAGAAATGTCGTGGTACGCCATCTGACCGTTTTCCTCACCGATATATTCAATGGCGCACTGCCCGGAATCCAGGGCGGCATCGAGGTGGCACATCGTTTCCCACATCAGCCGCACCGCGAGGAGCCGGTCGAAGGGGGAGGGAGCCCCACCCTGCTGCAAATACCCCACCGCGTCAGTACGAACGTCAAAGCATCCCTGAGACTCCTGCTTGAACACTTTGGCCATGAATCGCATGTCGTAGTGTCCCCCAGCCAGTTCGTTGCGAACCACCAGGGCGAGGCGACGGCCTTTTGCGAAAGCTTCGCGCATTTCGGTGGCATGTTTGCCCAGCGTCTCCAAGCTAATCGTTTCTTCCTCGAGGTAAACTCGCTCCGCCCCGGCGGCGATTCCACTCATCAGCGCCAGGTAGCCGCAGTGGCGCCCCATAGTTTCGGTGATGAAACAACGTTTTGAAGCGGCAGCCGATTCTTTCATCAGGTCCATGGACCACACCGCATTGTTTAGTGCAGTGTCCGCTCCGATGGAGATTTCGGCTCCCGGAAGATTGTTGTCGATGGATGCCGGGACAATGACCATCGGTATTTTCAGGGCCGGATAATGCTTCAGCTCCCCGCTGATAGCTTGGGCGGACAGATACGCGTTGTAGCCCCCAATCAGCACCATCGCGTCGATATGGTGGTTTTCAATCGAGCGGCCGATGGCATAGAACTGTTCTATCGTGGGTACCTCTCGTTTGGTTCCCAGTTCCGCGCCACCCCGGAAGTCCCAGCCTTCCACGTCTTTCCACAGCAGTTTGCGAACCTTGCCGTCAATGAGCCCCTGCCAAGACCCCTCGATACCCAGGACTTCCAGGCCACGCTGCAGTCCGAAACGAACTGCAGCCCGGGCCGCCACGTTCATCCCCGGAGCCAGACCTCCCACGTGCATCACGGCAACTTTTTTCGCTTTGCGAGGCAAAGGTTTCAGCAGCGAGGGCGGGGTGGACAAGACCCGGAAAATCTCTACCATATCGGTGAAGGAAGTCCCCCGCGAGGCGATAGCCTGGTCATATTTTCCAGCCTTTATGAGCTCGTGAACATTCGAGGTCGCCGCCACGGTCTGGGTCAGGTCCAGCCGGGCAATCCGGTTGTAGCGCACCCCCATCACTTTGGCCGAATCTCCCGGCTTTGCCCCAATTACGTCCTGTACCGCGGCATATCCCAGCAGGGTGGGCATCCACCGGTCATATACCGAGGGTGTTCCCCCGCGTTGAATGTGTCCCAAGATGGTGACTCGAGCGGACTCTCCCGTGCGCTGTTCAATAGCCTCGGCGACATAGTTGGCGGTAATGGCCTGACCGTCCTGGTCCTTTGCCCCTTCCGCCACCACCACAATGGAATCGCGCCGCCCGTGCTTGCGCCCTTCGCTGAGCTTCGTACACATATCGTCTTCCCAGCCGGGCGCGGGGGGATTTTCGGGAATCAGTACATAATCGGAACCGCCCGCCACGGCGCTCATCAAAGCTAAATAGCCGCAGTTTCGTCCCATAACTTCCACCACGAAGGTGCGCTGGTGGGAGGCGGCGGTGGAAGAAAGCTGATCCAGAGCCGCCAAGATGCGATTCAAGGCCGAATCGGTGCCAATCGTCATGTCTGTGCCCGCCATGTCGTTGTCAATAGAACCAACGATGCCGACAATGCACAAGGACGGGTGGGCTTTGGCTGCGGCGGCGCTGAGGCGCTTTTCCTTCACCAACTGCTCCAATAGCTTCGGCCAGTCCTGGCGCAGTTCTTCCGTTCCTCGCAGCGACCCGTCGCCGCCGATGGAAATGAGCCGGTCAATGCCGTTTTTAACCAGGTTCTCGCAGGCTTTCAGGCGCCCTTCCCAATCCCGAAACTCCGGGCAGCGCGCGGTGCCGATGATGGTACCGCCCTTGGAAATCGTATTGGACACGTCACCCCAGGTCAGCTCATGAATACAGGACCCGCCTTGAACCGCACCCAACCAGCCTTCACGTATCGCGAACGGCTTGGCTCCTAAAACTATGGCAGAACGCACCGCGGAACGCACCGCCGCGTTCATGCCCTGAGCGTCTCCACCAGAAGTGAGAATGCCAATGCGAATGTCCTGTTCCGGCTTTACCGTCTTCGGTTTCGCGTTAGATTTCCCGTTCTTTGCCGGTTTCGCAGACTCACCCATCGGTATCTCTCCCCTCGATTCTGTGCCGGTCATTCGGCCTGGTTTTATTCTCTCGAATTTTTCACCCTTTTGGGTGTTAAACGTGAACTTTCACGTCCCTAAGCTGAACGTAACCTGTCAAAGAATTGACGAAACAAACGAGCAAAGGAGTAATCCATGTCTACTGAAAACTTCACGCCCGCTGGGCCTGGTGCGCCTCAGCCCGAAGTGAAAAAAACGCTGGCTTTTGTGGCGTTGGCACTGTGCATTGTGGCTTCCATCCTCATGCTTGCCGGTCACATCATCACGGGTCAACAGGTCGCGGCCGCGACTGGTGGGGACATTAGCCAAATGGGTCTGGACGAGTTGTCCAGCGCTATGGATGTCGCCGACAAGGCCGGGAATCAGCTCCTGGTGTTCGTAGGAATTGCGGGAGTACTGAACCTGGTTGCTTTCATCCTGAGTTTGGTCGCTCTCATTAAGTCCCACCCCAAGACCATGCCCCTGATTATTTTCCTGGTGGTTATCGTTTTGCCAGGTATCGCCCTGGCTATCGGCAGAGCAGTTCAAGCCAGCATTCTTCCTTCCGTGTAACCGCTTGCGGCTGCTTTCCGGGGGGCTCCGATTACCTATTCGGAGCCCCCACTTTCTTGCCTTACCGGTAAAAAAGACCGAATTTGCCCTAAACTGCTATTTTTTGGGAATAATGGAATCATGAGTTTCGTGCGTGAACCAGCAGTAGCAGGATCTTTTTACCCCCAGGATCCAGGTGAGCTGCGACAAACGGTTGACGACCTGCTGAAAAAGGCCGCTTCCCTCATCACTAACGATGTTTCGCAAGACTCACAAGGCAGACCTCTGCGGCAACTGATGGCGGTGCAGGTTCCCCACGCCGGATACATCTATTCCGGTCTCATCGCCGCGGTCGGCTACCAGCTCGTCAGGACCTTGCGTCCCCGACGTGTCGTCATTGCCGGTCCCACGCACCGCGTCGGATTTCGCGGTATCGCACTGAGCGAAGCTGCCGCTTTCGCCACTCCCCTGGGGGAAGTTCCGGTGGACCAGGAGGCCCAACAATACCTGGTGGAGCATAGTTCCGCCGCAGAGTTTTTCGAGCCCTCCCACGTGGAGGAACACGCCTTGGAAGTCCAGCTGCCCTTCCTGCAAACCGTTTTCCGCGACCTAGACTTCTCTATCGTGCCCCTAGCGGTTGGAGATTGCACCCCGGAGGAGGTTTGCGAAAGCCTGCAAACTCTGGTTTCAATTCCGGGAGAGAATCCTGACGATACCTTGATTGTCGTGTCCTCGGATCTGTCCCACTACCTGAGCTACGACGAGGCGCGCAAACTTGACACCACGACCTTATCTCAAGTCATGTCGTTAGAGTACCCCCTCGATCCGCGTCAAGCCTGCGGTGCTTACGCTTGGTCCGGCCTGATTCGTTTGGCGCGCCGGCTGCAATGGCATCCGCAACTGCTGATGAACGCCAGCTCTGGGGACACCGCCGGAGGTAAATCGCGGGTTGTTGGTTATTCCTCCGTGGCTTTCTGGAAGTACAATCCGCCGGAGGACGAATTCGGCATCCCGGATCGTTACGGCTCACTGCTGCCTCAGATGGCTCGTGAAATTTTGATTGATGCGTTCCGAGATGGCAATCGTATCGGCTCTATGAATACCATAGGCAAGTTCAGCGAATCGGACCGCGCTTTGCAGTTGCTGCTGCGTTCGGTCGGGGCTTCCTTCGTGACTTTGACAAAACACGGGCAGCTGCGCGGATGTATCGGCTCGCTGGCTCCGCATCGAATGCTCAGTGAGGACATCGCCGCGAACACTTTAGCCGCTGCTTTTGAAGACCCGCGGTTCCCGCCTCTGCAAGCCTCGGAACTCGATCAGATTAAGATTGAGGTTTCAGTCCTCACGGAACCTCAGGCTTTTGAACGTTTCGAGGGGGAGAGCAACGATTCCTATCTGTCCCGGCTGCGTCCCGGCATAGACGGAGTCATTTTGCGCCGCGGTTTCCACCGGGCGACTTTCCTGCCCCAGGTCTGGAGTGAGTTGCCCGATGTACACGACTTCATCTCGCAGCTCATGTATAAAGCCGGGCTGGGCACAGAGGAATTCGGGCCGGAAATTAAGCTCGAAACGTATCAGGTTCAAGCCTGGGGCGAGGCCGAAGCCTGAGCGACCGCGGCCATAGTCGGGCAGGAAAGCAAGAAACTACGGAGCTTTTCCACAACATCTTGGGGAAATTCGCCGCCCTCTGAGACTGCTTCATAAGCCAAACCGTCAATGACGGAAATTATGACGTCAGGCAAACATGAGCATTCGGCGGCTTGCAGAATATCCGCGACATATTCGTCAAAGCGGGCGCGTCCCTCGCGGTTCTTTTCCACAATAACCTGGTGTTCAGCCAGGACCAGCCCGTGCAGCAGGTAGGTACGTATGTACTGAATGTCCGTGGTTTGCGGAAGCACCGCAGCGACCAAAACCTCGGGCAGCTGGTCGCGCAGTTCCTGGGGGGAAAGCTGCAGCGCTTCATCGCGGATTTTCCGAGCCCGGTCCACCCAAACCTCGACGTTCAGGCTCGCTGCCTCCATCAGCAAATCTTCACGAGTGGGGAAATGGTATTCAATCGTGGAATGAGGCAAGCCGGCTTTTTTCCCCAGAGCGCGATAGGTCAGGGCGCTGGGCGAGGAGCGGCGCAGCATCTGAGACGCCGCGGTCAATATCCTGGTCCTGGTATCTGGTTGTTTAGAATCACTGGCAATGCTCAAATTACTCAACTCCCTCTCCCTTTAGTAAGCTAGCTAAACAGATTTCTCGGTCGTTTAACCAGCCCTACCTATTTTTGTTCCAAATTTTCAATTTTTGCAAGTAGCTCCGAGATTTCTGCCGATTCGCTCTCCAGTGGGTTCAGCAGGTCGATTTGTGGGCTCGGCGGGTCGTCTAACCGCACGTAGGACCACCCGATTGAGGCTCTCCGGTCAGCAAGGTCGCACGCCTCCACCACTTTTCCACGCAATAACGCTCTGGTATCGGCAGGAGGAATGACCTTAGCGAGAGCAATGCAGTTCTCATCGACCAGCGACTTTACACTTCCCGATTTCAAAAGCCTCTCCCGCAGCCCGTATTGCCTCGATAGATCGTGGAATGCTAACTCCGCTCGCCGGGCTCTGGCCCCAGCAAAATTGGCCTCACCAGCGCTGACATGGGAAAGTAGCTGATATTTCAGCGACCAGTCGAGTTCACCGCTCAAGGCCGTGAGATCCCCCTCGGTCAGGGCTGCTAGGCCGCGAGCGACCACGTCCCTCAAACCGAATTCGTCATCGCCCGCAGGGCACAGATTCACGCTTTCTCGCAACAGTTCCGGGCAACTGACCTCAACCGGCCTGTCCCCATGCCGCGCCGACATTCGCCTATTCGGGTCGTAATTCCAGGTTTTCACGGCAGCAACCGGATTATCGAGGACGAAAAGGTCCTCCTCCCCCGTGCCCTCCTCCAAGAGACGCAAAAATCGGTCGGCCAGGAAAGTGCGCAAAGCGACTGTTACGGGCAACATGGCTGAATCTGCGCAGGTCACGTGCAGGCGACGCCAGCGGGAGGCGTCTGCGTGAGGTTCCTCTTTCGTATTGATAAAAGCCTTGTGGTGTGTGGGGTCGGCAGAGGTAGCCTCGGTAATGTAGCGAGCCCGCGCACTAAAGCAATAGTTCCCTTCCTCGTCTATGCAGCCGCTTCCACACAGGATTTGGCGAGCCGCCAGAAACGACACAAAAGCGGGCAGAGAAATCGGGGCGTGCGCCCCGTATTGATAGTTTTCGTGGCAGCCAAAGCTGTTTCCCCAAGAGTCAGCATTCGTTTTTAAGACGTGAATCCGGACGCCGCGATTCCGCAAATTATTATTGGCAATATCGACTAAATCTTGAATAATCGCGTCCCCCGCTAGGTCTTGGGCCACGACGTCTGCGAGATTGAGACACTCGGGACCGGCATATTCGGGGTGCTCTCCAATATCGACATAAAGCCTCGCCCCGTTAGAGAGAAACCCGTGAGGAACCCGCACGGCTCGCTCCGTACTGGCAAAAATCTCTTTCACCGCCGCCTCTACGTCTAGCGGTGGTTCCTCCGAGCCTGCATCCTCAGAGACGTAGACACTGGTCACGCCATATTCGGTTTCGAGGCCACAGACCCTCCCGAGACGTGTCATTGTCCGCCCTGCTGTTTGAAGTTCTGGACAAAACTCAAAGCGTTAACGTTTAAGACGTCCTCGATATCTTCGATTAACGCGTCGAGTTTGTCTTCGGAGATTTTATTCTGCGGAGCGAGTTCGACTTCTTCGACCGATTCGTTCTCACTGGTGGAGTGGCTTTCTTGAATCTGTTTTGCCATCATTTCCCTTTCTCAAATTGCTCTTTAAAACTTTCACTGGCGTAGTAGCCCTCGTCCCAAGAGTAATATTTCAAATCCGCGGGCAATTCTACCCCCAGGGCTTGCAGGACTTCCGCGACGAGTTTCCCCTGATCCTCGCTTTCTGAACCGAGCTTGGCCGCACAAATCTCCACGGCTTTCTGGACTTCCTGGCAGGTGGGGTGGTGTGGGTCGGGGAACTGGACCCGCACCAACTGTGGCTTTCCGATGTCAACCAAAACCGCCATCCAAGAAGCCGCCCAGAGCTGGTCGGGAAAACGCCGTAGCAGCTCAGCGCGTCCTCCAGCACGGGTTTCCGCCGGTGCCTCCCGGGAGGCCTGTTGGATTTCCTCCACGGCAAACAGTGGCTCAAAACCGCCCTTTTCCAGCGCGCGAGCCAGAGACAATCCCTCGTCAATCATGGAAAATCTCAGATCCAACAACGCCAATCTGGGGTCGTCCCAGCCGCAGCCCAGTTGATCCCGCTTGCGGTCCAAAAGCGCGAGTTTCGCACACCATTCCACGAGGGCAGTGGCTTCGCGCCAGCCTGCCTCGAGGGAGTTCAAGACCCGTTCCCAGTTCTCGATAACCCACTTGGTTTCACTGTCCGCCTGTGCAGATTCCCCCGAGCCAGCCGCAAAGCCAACTTCACGCATAAAGTCCAGATACCCCTGCTGAATCTCGAGCGCGGTGGCGGCTCCCCCGGCCTGCAAAGGACAGGCCTGTTGCAACGTGACGTCGCGGGAGAAAGCCTTGATTGCCGCTACCGGATCCGCTAGCGCCCACCTGTCGGCGAGTTCACGAGCCCGTTCGGGGAGGTTCTCGGCCAGACTCAACAGTAGCGCGGCCGTACCGGTGCGTAACGCAGTGGAATAGGGGAACATCGAGGAATCCGCGGTGATGACGTGGAACCGACGATAGCGGCGAGTCGCGTGGGGTTCGTCGCGGGTGTTGACGATGGGGCGTTCCCGCGTCGTCATGAGGGAAACTTCGGTTTCGATGAAATCCGCGCGTTGGAAAATCTGGAATCCCGCGGTTTCGCTGTTTTGCCCCAATCCGAGACGTCCCGTGCCGCAAAAAATCGGACGAGACACCAAGTACGGCATAAAGAGGTCTACCAACAGCTGCCATTCCACGCTGCGCTCTACGAGGTAGTTTTCGTGGGCGCCCCAAGCCGAACCGTGCGCATCGGTGTTGTTCTTTAGGATTAAAGCCTTCGCGCCGGCCTCGTCCGGGGACGTATGGTCGCGCAGAGCTTGGGCCGCACGGGTCATGATTTCGTCTCCAGCGCGGTCGTAAAGCGCGGTTTGGAGAGGTCCGAGACATTCCGGCGCCGAATATTCGGGGTGACCGTGGTCGACATAGAGCCTCGCTCCGTTGGGGGCAATGGTGGAATTGCCGCGGTAGTAGTGCTGGCCGAACGCATCGACTTTCGTCACCCAACGAGTTTTCACGCCGGTCAGGACGGCGCCGAGTTCCTCGTTCGTCCGGGCCTCGGGGGGCAAGTCGTGGTGTTCTTTGCCCTCGGCGTCTAGTTCTGGGTGCTCTCCCGAATAGTCGAAACGAGTGCCGGCTCCGGGGAGCATCCGCCAAGAGACGGCAGCACCTGCCGGATCGGGAACATGGTTCGTCACCGGCACTCCTGGTGTTTTCGCTTCCTCTAGGGCCCAAGTGCGCCACAAGCGCTGGGCTAGGGCCTCCGCCTTTTGCGCGGCCTGGGTTTCAGAATCTGCCGCACCCGCCTCCGGAGAGGGACTAGCGGGGAAATCGCTCAAGGCATATTCAGTTTCTATCGACATGATGCGTTTCACGCTCAGCATATGTTTCCTCCTTCGCGAGGTTCTCCGCGGTGCTCTCAATCCTCTTGCATCGGGGTAATGTCCAAAATGGGGTCTAGACGTTTGGAACGGCCTACAATCCGGGCCCATTCTTCGGGGTCTGAAACCCCCGGCAGGTCTTGGTGGGCTGCAGTTTCATCCCGAATCGCGGCCAGCAGGTGTTCGAGACGAATCCCCGGCTCGCCGCGAAGTGCTTGTTGAACCGCCCGCGCCTTAGCTTTTTCGACAATCGAAGCCAACATCGCCCCCGAAACCAGGTCAGAGAGATACCAAGTCTCTTCCTTGCCGGATTTGCGCGTCACCCGCAGAATGGCCGTGGCCGCGTCGCGGGTAAAGACTTTTTCGATGACTTCATCGCGCAAGGCAGTGGGCTGTACTCCCGGCGCATAGGGCAGGTCTTCGCGCAGATATTTTCCGAGAATCTCGGTGCAAGCCGCCCTATTGGGCCGCGGAATACGAATATGCATATCAAGACGCCCGGGCCGAACAATCGCCGGATCGATGAGGTCTTCACGGTTAGAAGCGCCGACTATGACCACGTTGCGCAGCTCTTCGACCCCATCAATCTCCGCGAGGAGTTGCGGAACGACGGTCGTCTCGACGTCGCTCGAGACGCCCGTGCCGCGGGTCCGAAACAGGGCTTCCATCTCATCGAAAAAGACGATGACCGGTACCCCGTTCGCGGATTTTTCACGGGCGCGGGAAAACACGGCACGCACGCGCCGCTCGGTTTCACCCACGTACTTATCCAGCAGCTCAGGACCTTTGATATTGAGGAAGTGCGCTTTCTTGCCAAGCATCTCACTCAACGAGGTGGCGATTGCTTTGGCAATCATAGTTTTCCCGACACCCGGCGGGCCATAGAGCAAAATGCCCTTGGGGGGTCGCAGCTGATAGCTTTCGTAAAGCTCGGGGTGGGTCATCGGCAGTTCGATGGTTTCCCGAATGAGAGTCAAGACGGATTCAAGTCCGCCAATCTGGTCCCAGTTCACGCCCGGATTGTCGTCGAGTTCCAGACCCTCAATCTCAGGTCGCGCCAGATATTCCTGGGCAAGCCCGGAATGCAGATCCACCAGCAGCGTGTCGCCGGGGCGTATCCGAGTGCCGTGCAGCCGGTCACTCAGCCGCAGCAAACGAACACTGTCGTTATTGACCGTGACAAGGACGCGGTCTGTATCAACATGTTCCAAGACGACCGCGCTCACGCCGGTATCAGCAGCGCTTTCAATCCCGATACCGACCATTTTGTCGTTCAGCAACACGGTATCCCCGAGTTGGAGTCTCCCCCACGCAATCGTGTCGCCGATGGTGACACGAAAGCGCCGTCCCATAACGGAAACGTCCACGAGGCGCCGCGCCGAATCGACGAGCTTCACGACAGTCCCGTGAGTGAGAGGCGGCTCCTGTAGCCGCTGGATCTCTTTGCGCAGATTCTTCAACTCACTTTGGGCCTGCGTCAGCGCAGAAGACAGCAACGTGTTCTGGTTTTCCAAGCGCCGCGGCTCGCTGGTCTGCCCGCTCGGATTGCTCGAAACGTGGCTATCCGACATGGTCACCTCCTAGCTGAACCAGTACATAATGACGAGACATCAGCGTCCCTCCTTAAACTCGGGAGATGAGGTCTCCCGGCAAGGAAACACCTCCGCCACGTAAAAGCGAACGGAGATGCCTCCTGGTCTCTGTCAAGTTATAGGGGAATAATCCGTGTTCATCCGTAACTGTTTTGCCACGGGTTGCTTTCGCGGCTCGCAGCATCACAATACCAATGAGGCGAAACGGAACAGAGCCTATCCATCATTTCAGCTCTTTATCCTTATATTCCTTCGCGAAGACCATACAGATGAGGGCAAAGGCCGCTACAACACACATATAGTAAGCTGGCGCGATGGAATTTCCGGTCGTTTTTATCAGCAGGGTGGAGATGAAACCAACCGTGCCGCCAAAAATCGTATTGGCCAGATTGAAAGAAATGGCAAAACCACTGTATCTCACTTCCGTAGGGAGAGTCTCAGAGAGGAAGGATGAGAGAGTCCCGTCATTAAGCGTGAGGCAATAAGCCAGAATTAACTCAATAATCAGAATAACAGCAAATTTACCGGTATTGAGAATATGGAAAGCCGGCACGGTCAGCATTATGAAGGACACCGAGGCCGCAATCATCAGTTTCTTTCGCCCAAAGCTGTCCGATAGCTTCCCTGATGAGAATATCATCAGCACGTAGGCAATCAACGTGATATTGGTGATGATGTTGCTCTCAACCGGGCCGAGCTTCACTTCGGTTTCAATGTAAACGGGCAGATACGTGAACACCATGTAGAACCCGATGGCATTGAGCGAGGATACCCCGAAACAAATCAGCGTCTCTTTGAGGTGCTTGGTGAACAGCAGACGCAGCGGAGAAGACATCTGTTTGCCGGATTCCTTGAGATTCTCTAGCATCCGCATATACACATCGGAGTCCTCCAGTCGCAGCCGCAGAGCCAGCACCACTACCCCAAGCGGGAAAGCCAGCAGGAACGGAATCCGCCACCCTATAGACTGCATCATCTGCTCCGACATGGTCAGAGTCAGAATCGTTGCCAGGAAAGAACCGCACATGAGTCCGACAGCAGTTGACGCCGGAACCATTGAGCAATAGAAACCTCGACGATTCTTTGGGGCATATTCAGCGATAAAGATGGCCGCTCCAGCGTATTCACCAGAGGCGGAGAACCCTTGGGTAAGCCGCAAGAGCAACAGCAACAGCGGTGCGGCTATACCAATGGTGGCGTAACTGGGAATCAAGCCGATGAGACTGGTAGAACCCGTCATCACCAAGATTGAAGCCGTTAGGGACCACTTTCGTCCCTTCTTGTCACCCATGTAACCCCAGAAGAATGCCCCTATGGGTCTTGCCAGGAAGGAGAGCGCAAAAACGGCGTAGGTCGCGAGGAGTTTGACGCTGGGATCTCCTTCAGGGAAGAATACTACCGCGATTACCGTGGCAAGGTATGAATAGGAACCGTAGTCCATCCATTCCGCAAAGTTCCCCAAGAAAGATGACGATAGCACACGGCGTACGATGACATCGTCAGTTTCCATTTTTTCAGGTTGGTTGTTGTCTGTCATATCTATCCCTAACTGATTCCTGAACGAAATCCGAATCCGTAGGTATATTTAAGATTACTCAACAACTAGGATGCGGTTGTTTCCAGGATTTCTTCTGGTTGCTCCGCGCTATCTAAACGACTCTGTTTCCGGTTCTTCCGGCTCTGGCGCAGCATACTGACGCTCGGGTACATCCCTCCTCCTACTACCAGTATAAAGCCCAGAACCGTGTTAATGGTCAGAGCTTCCCCAAATACCAGCAAACCGGTGAACAGGGCCACGGGAACCTCCCAGTAGGCGATGATGCCGTAATCCGCAGCCGGGAGATTTCGTCCCGCCACCAACAGGAAGCCCAAGGCGATAGGTCCGCAGATAATCCACAGCAGCACCGCACCTACCCAGTTAAAGGGGGTCAGCTGCAGATCCAAAGCCCAACCGGGCACGTGACCAAGCGTGCCGATGAGGTGCAACATCAGCGCCAAGCTGCCGGCTGCAACCGTAGCGGCAATAAAGTTCCACACACCACGGGCAGTCGTGTCCGCGTCTTTGCGGTAGCCGTTAAAGAACATTGATGAACCATAGAAGATACCGGAAAGGAACCCAAATAGGTTGCCCACTCCGGCAAGCGGGAATTCGGGGGTAGAAGCCGTCAAGTTAAAATCAACGAAAAATCCATTGTCGCCAAAGCCAATGAGCTGGTTGCCGAACAACATCCCCGTAAACACCGCCACCAGACATATGTAGTGGACGAGAGTCATCGGTTCTTTACGGAAGATCCGTGCCAGCACAATGCAGACGACCGGTCCGATGTAGATGAGCAGCACCGCGTTGGCGACAGTGGTCAGCAAAGTCGAGGTCACGTAGCATCCCAGAGAAAGCCCAATCATGACCCCGCCCATGATGATAGCGGGGCTGACTTTCAGTTCTTTCCACACTTTCACCTTTTTCGTCATCAACATCAAGCAAACGAAAAAGATGATGCCCATAGCCATACGTCCGGTTGCCATGAGAGCACCGACGCTATTGCCAGCGTTTAAGCCTTTAGAGCCGTCAAACATATCTGTTCGTGTACCCCACCGACTGAATAGCGGGACCAGGCCCATACCTGTGGCAGAAATAAACATGGCGATGGCGCCCCATTTTGTGTTCATTACATAATTATTTCCAGTACTCATTACCCTCACGACCTTTGCGAATTTTTGACCCGTGGCCCCTCTCCTTTGAGGGGCGCTAAATAAATGTCTTGCTGTAGAAAAAGATTGGAATACGCTAAATAGCGTTTATAGTCCCGCTGGGGCTGCGAAAGAACTTTCCGCAGCCCCAGCATGAACTGTCATCGTGTTAATTCAGAATTGAAAACTAACTCGAGTTAGACGAGAGTCGGATCAGCAACCTGATTCGGGAAGTAATCCTCGCAGGTGCCTTCGCGGTAGACGTCTGCGGTCGAGCAGTGCAGGCCGCCGCCGAACGGGTAGGCATCGCGGAACGGAACCGGAATCACGTTCATGCCCAGCTTGTCCATCTGCTCGAGCTGGTTGGTCTCGGAAGCCTCGACGATAACCGTCTTGTGATCCAGGACCAAGCAGTTCATGGACAACCACACGGAGGAGTAGCACAGAGGCGGCGGAGTGGTGTGAGCCGGCTGTGCTGCGTCCACAATCTGCCAATCGTTCGCTTCGAAGATCTTGCGCTGTTCTTCGGGCAGGCGGCGGTGCGGGTTGTTGATGATGAGGCCCGGACGCAGCGGCACGAAGGTCGCGTCGATGTGAATCGGGTAGGGGTCGCCGGGGAAGTTCACAGCGTGTACCCGGAAGTCGGGGTAGTAGCGCTTGAACCATTCCATAGCCTTGCGGTTGGTGGTCAGGCCATGCTGAATGAACAGGTCCTTGCCCAGACGCATCACGTCAGCGGCGTCCCACAGGGGCTCAACTTCAGTGGTGACGAAGTCTTTCGCGGCGGTGCGCTCCAAGCGCTCCTCCAGAGAAATCCTCTCATCGTAGTAGTTGTGCTTGTAGGACTTATCGGTCAAACGAGGACGAGGAGCCTGGGTCCACTTGAACTCCGGATCTTCCTCGAAGTACTGGTTCATCAACGGCCAGTATGCCAAGTACTCGAAGTAGCGGCAGCGGAAAGAGTTCGCGGCCGACATAATTTCGTTACCGATGGTCAGCAAGATGTCGCGAGGCGGCATACAGGTCATCATGGAATCGTTGCGGAAATCCGGAGTACCAATGGCCTGGTTCCACTGCAGCGGCGTAGGACGGTCGACGATAACACCGTGATCTTCCAGAATCTTCGCCAAGTTATCGAGTTGGGCATTGGCCTTCTCAACGGTTTCCAGCGGGCGCATACCCCACATACCGCGCATCTCGGAATCGACAGGAACCTTCTCAGAGGTCGCCGGTTCCTCCGGGGGAATCATAGAGTTGTCGGCGCGTCCGACAATCACTCGCTTCAAAGGATCAAAATCGTTCCAAGAACTGACGATTTTCGCCATATCAGTCTCCTTATAGTCTGATGCGCTACCTCGCACATCTGCTTGTTTATTGTTTCTGTGTTGTGCGGAGAACCGACCATCTTTGGTCGGTTCTCCGTATCCATCCCGTGCTCCATTCACGGAATACAAAGCCGGATTGCCAACTTTGGTATATTCCCCACTAGGCTCCAATGGGGGGTTCTGCAGGGGTGCCGAGGCATCTCTCCATCACCTGTTGGTACAAGTGTACAACCTTTTGGTACGAATGTACAGGTTTTTTTAGAAAGAACTTTTTAATTCCTAAAATGCCTGATAAAAGGCGGTTTATGGGAGTAAAAAACGTGGCGCCCCGGATTCCGAGACGCCACATTCATCGGTTATTTTAACCGCGCTGGTTTTACCGACCCTTCAAGAAGGCCTTGCCCAGCTGACGGTTCAAGAACGCTATGCAATCTAGCGGGATTTGCTTCGGGCACGCAGCCGCGCACTCACCGATATTTTGGCAAGCGCCGAAGCCTTCCGCATCGTGCTGGTTCAACATCGCCACCACGCGCTCGTAGTTCTCGACCTTACCCTGCGGCAGCAAGCCCAGGTGAGTGACCTTGGCCGAAGTGAACAGCATAGCCGAACCATTCGGGCAGGCCGCCACGCAAGCGCCACAGCCGATGCAAACGGCAGCCTCGAAGGCACGGTCCGCATTGGGCTTGGGAACCGGCACCGAGTGCGCATCGGGAGCGGAACCCGTATTGACCGAGATGTAACCACCGGCTTGGATAATGTGATCCAGCGCTTCACGGCTGACCACCAAATCGCGCAGAATCGGGAAAGCCCGCGAACGGTACGGCTCTACCGTAATCGTGTCGCCATCCTTGAAGGTGCGCATGTGCAACTGGCAGGTGGTGGTGCGGTTCTTGTGCGGGCCGTGGGGCACGCCGTTGATGACGATACCGCACATCCCGCAGATACCCTCACGACAGTCCGAATCGAAGGCAACTGGTTCCTCACCTTGAGCGAATAGCTGCTCGTTGAGGATATCCAGCATCTCCAGGAAGGAAGCGTCCTCGGATATGTCGGTAAGGTGATATTCATGGAGCGCGCCCTTGTCGGACGGGCCCTTTTGACGCCAAACTCGTAATGTAATGTTCACTTGTAACTCCGTTGCTTCAGCTGGATATCTTTGTAAATGAGGTCCTCTTTGTGCAGGATTGGCGCAGCCCCCTCGGAGCCGCCATATTGCCAAGCCGCCACATAAAGGAACTCGTCATCGTGACGCAGCGCTTCGCCTTCCTCCGTTTGGGATTCAGCACGGAAGTGACCACCACAGGATTCCTTGCGGTGCAGGGCATCAATACACATGAGCTCACCAAGTTCCAGGAAGTCCGCCACGCGGCAGGCCTTTTCCAGAGACTGGTTCAGTTCATCGGCACGTCCGGGAATGCGCAAGTCCTTCCAGAACTCCTCGCGCAACTCACGAATCTCTGTGATAGCTTCACGCAAGCCCGCATCGGTACGTTCCATGCCGCACTTTTCCCACATAATGTGGCCCAGGCGCTTGTGGAAAGAATCGACCGACTGAGTGCCTTGAATCGCCATCAAACGATCCACCTTGCTGTTCACACGCTCCAGAGCTTCCTGAACGGCAGGATCATCCTGGCTCAACTTCGGCATAGCGCCGTGAGACAGGTAGTCCGAAATCGTGGCCGGCAACACGAAGTAGCCGTCAGACAAACCTTGCATCAAAGCGGAGGCGCCCAAGCGGTTCGCGCCGTGGTCCGAGAAGTTTGCCTCGCCCGCCACGTACAGGCCTTCGATGTTGCTCATCAGGTCGTAATCGACCCACAAGCCGCCCATCGTGTAGTGCACGGCGGGGTAGATACGCATTGGCACTTCGTAAGGATTGTCTCCGGTAATGCGCTGGTACATATCGAAAAGGTTGCCGTACTTTTCCGAAACCTTATCCCGACCCATGCGCTCGATAGCCTCGCTGAAGTCCAAGTAGACGCCACGAGCCACGCCGTTAATCTTCGGTCCGACGCCACGGCCTTCGTCACACATGTTCTTGGCCTGACGGGACGCGATATCACGGGGCACCAGGTTGCCGAAGGAGGGGTAGATACGCTCCAGGTAGTAGTCGCGATCTTCCTCGGGGATTTCACGAGGATCCTTGGTGCAGTCCTCCGCTTTCTTCGGTACCCAAATCCGGCCGTCATTACGCAGCGACTCACTCATGAGCGTCAGCTTGGACTGGAAGTTGCCATGCTGCGGAATGCAGGTCGGGTGGATTTGGGTGTAGCAGGGGTTAGCCATATAGGCGCCGTGCTTGAAAGCCTTCCACGCCGCAGAAACGTTGCAGCCCATCGCGTTGGTGGACAGGAAGAACACGTTACCGTAGCCACCGCTGGCCAAGACCACCGCGTCAGCAATCCACGTTTCAACCTTGCCGGTTGTGAGGTCACGGGTCACGATACCGCGCGCCTTGCCGTCCTTGATGATGAGATCCATCATTTCGTGGCGCTCGTGCGATATGACCGTGCCGGCTTTAACCTGGCGGCTCAGAGCCTGGTAGGCGCCAATCAGCAGCTGCTGACCTGTCTGGCCACGCGCATAGAAGGTTCGCGCCACCTGCACGCCACCAAAGGAACGATTGTCCAATAAACCGCCGTATTCGCGGGCGAAAGGTACGCCTTGGGCGACGCATTGGTCGATGATGTCGGCAGAGACTTCCGCCAGACGGTAGACGTTATTTTCTCGGCTGCGGTAGTCGCCGCCCTTGACCGTGTCGTAGAACAAGCGGAATACGGAGTCATTGTCGTTGCGGTAGCCCTTAGCGGCGTTGATACCGCCTTGGGCGGCAATCGAGTGCGCCCGGCGGGCTGTGTCTTGATAGAAAAACGCGTCAACGTGGTAGCCAAGCTCGCCTAAGGAGGCAGCCGCAGCGCCCCCGGCCAGACCGGTGCCGACCACAATGATATGCAGCTTGCGTCGGTTAGTGGGGTTCACCAGACCGCCGCGGAACTTGCGGGTAGACCAGCGCTCGGCGATAGGAACATCCATCGGCGCCCTAGTATCGGCGATTTTTTCGCCTTCGGTGTAGTAACCGTCAATCAGTTCAGTCATTATCTTTCCTTACCTTCCTTACGCCAGCATCGGCATTCCGGCGAGAATAGCCACCGGCGGAGCCAGGAACATTGCGAACACCAGCAGGCCAACCAGGCCCGAAATAATCTGAACTGCATACTGGGTGTTGCGACGCAACCAGCCAATGGTTTGTAGTGCAGACCACACGCCGTGGGAAATGTGTAGGCACAGCGCCCCCACCGCGATGGCGTAAACCAGCACCATCCACCAATTCGAGAAAGTCGTAAACATCATGGCGTAGGGATTGCCTTCCATTACGGAGATAATCCCCGGCCCAGCGGCATCAACGACATTGCCCGCCGGATCCAGAAAGACCTGGTGGGAAGCGTAGGCGGCCGCATCGCCGACCTTGGCAAACTTCATGGTGAAGTGAGACAGGTGAAAAATCGCAAACAGCAACAGGATGATGCCGCCCCACCTGACGGTGCGTCCCGCGTAAGCCGTTGCTAGCGACTTCTTAACCATGTAGCGAGAACCGCGCGCTAAGTTGGCTCGACGCCACAGGGCGATAGCGGAAATAATGTGCACCAGGGCGAAAACTATCAGCAAAACCCTGAGAATCCACAACAGCCCTTCATAGGGCAGTATGGGCATGAGGAATGTGCGCAAGTGCAGCGCATAATCGTTGTAAACGGTCGCCCCGGAGAACACTTTGAGGTTCCCGTAGGCATGCAAAATCACGAACCCCACAAAAAACACGCCAGTGATTGCCATGGCTTGTTTGATGATAACGGTGGTCTTGATTGCTTTGTTATCTGTAGTTAGTGTTGTATTGGCCACGAGGTCGAGCCTATAAGATTTTCCGAGGGCGACTGGACTGAATCGGCCCGAGAGTTTCGTTTTACTTCCCTCAAAAATGCTTTGACCTGGATATTTATCTGGGTGCTCAGGCCGAAAGTCCCTATTTATCCCGAGGTGTGGGCTCGGGCGCGGCCAACGGGGGCAAAATTTTTACGAAACATTTGAGTTAGAAAAACATTTTCACCATGATGAGGCCGTCCTCCACCGGATTTTGAAACCACTGCGGCAAACGTGCCCACACCTGGAATCCTTGACTTCCATAGAGCCCTTGGGCTGCCGTGTTACCGGAGCGGACCTCTAACACGGCTCCCACGTAGCCCCAGTCGCGCCCCCGACTTAGACCGTCTGTCAGCAGCTGCGTGGCGTAGCCTTTTCCCCGCCAAGCCAGTCGGGTCGCTAGTGAGAGAACCCGCAATAGCCTGCCCCCACGGGCTTTGGAAGTGAGCGCCTGGTTATGCTCCGCAGGAGGGAGGTCGCCGACAGGAATGCTCATTTCCCCACCACCCCACACGGCCCACGCCACGAAATCCTCAGATTTGCTGAAAATCAACCGAAAGCTGATATCTGGATGTGCCAGCAGGGACGCGATGGTGTCCCGGTCCCAGGCGTCAAGCGAGAAACACTCCTGTTCGGCGTGTTCCAGGTCTGCCGTATCTTCCATCGAACCGTCACGAATCATGGTTCACCAGCGATTTTCGCACCAGCTATGGCTTTTGTTGAATATCCGGTCGGCGTAGATACTGCGGCTCGGTGCTCAGCAAAGCCAGTTCCCGTTGTGCCTCCGGGTCACCGTCCGTATCGTTCACCAGGGAGGTCGCGGCCCTCGCCAGGTCCGCAAACTTAACGTCTAGGGTCTGGCCCGTAACTTGAGTAACAGCGTTGCCGACCAGGAAAACCCCGGCGTCAGCAAACCCCGCAAAGTCGTGGTCCCACCCTTGCGCGACTTCCTCCAGAAGGGAGGCAGGACCAACCCAATCGGTCCCGCATTGCGTCAAGCGCCCGTCCGCCAAACCGGGTTTGAACAGCCCGGCATAGACTTCGTGGCGGCGGGCATCCATCAGGGACACTATCCACCGCGGCGTCTGCCCCTGAGTCTGAGCTGGACAGTCAGCGCCAGAAAGCACCTGAGCGGCAGCCTGCGCCTGGAGGAGCAGCTCATCTACCCCGACCACCGGGATATCCCAGGCAAAACCTAAGGTCCGAGCCGTGACCAAGCCAACCCGCAGCCCGGTAAACGGGGCAGGTCCTCGCGAAACCACAATTTTTTGCGGTCTGCCGCCTTCTTGAACCACGTCAGTAACCAGGGACGAAAGGGCCTCCACTTGGGCTTTTCCGTCAGGATTCACCTTCACCAGCACATCGCTGGGCTTCTCGGAATTCACCAGGGCAACCCCCGCCCCGGCACAGGTATCGATAAACAGGTAACTCACAGGGACAATCCTAATGCGCTTCGCCCTCAGAACTGTTCACCGCTAAAGTCGGGATCGCGGAAGTCGGGGCAGATGTCGGCACCATAATGAGTTCCGGGTCAGGCAGGGAGAGCACTTCGGCGACATCTTCCGTGCGGGATTGCCAACGGAAAGTCAGCCACACCACCAACAGCGCGACACCGACAATGGCGACAGCGAGGATGACCACCCACACCAAGGTGTTGTTGTTGGTTGGCAAGGTTTCCACAGTCGGCGTGGGGGTGGGGCTGACAGTTCCCCACCAGGACTGCACCGCTTCTTGTACCTGTGCCAAAGTCACCTCTCCGACAACGCGGGCACGTGCCGCGTGAGAAACCGGCACCAGACGTTCCTCGTTCAACATAAACCAGCCGCGAACGATTGGGTCATAAACGGGACGGCTGGAACGGGCAGAATCCGGCGACGTTGCCAGCAAATCATGAGCTAAATCAGGCAGCACATAGCTGGCGCCGGGAGCCTCCGACCGGACGGGCAGGTGAGAATTTTTCGGTTCCGGAACATACCCGCCCGCAACCAGCGAGTTATTGTCTCGCGAGTTCGAAGTGGGTTCAGGTACCCCCGCGGTAGCTTTCGGAGCCAAAGTCTCTACGTGCGCTGGCTGAGAAAGGGGATAAAGGCCTTTTTCGTCCGAGACATAGACCACTACCCCAAGTTCTCGATTATCAATGTTCACCGGGGCGACCCACATGTCAATCGGTGTTACCGCACTGTCTGGATTGTAGGTGCCGCGCAGCATCCGAGCAGACCAAGTCACTACCTGGGTCGGAGTTCCCACCTCAATCGGGGCTTCCGGGGAAACCTTTACACTATCCGGGAGGTATTCCCGCAATGATTGTCCTAAAGCGGCGGCCTTGGTGTTAAACCAAACACGGACATCGTCAGGGAGGTCACTCTTGGCGCTTCGCGGCAGCTGTCCCACCGCACCTGGAACACCCCCGGTAACAACCTCGTCCGTGGTATCAGTCGGGTGAGTGGGCCAGGGGGCGGCTTGCCCGACACTGGGCGACGCGAAACTCATCACCGCCGCGCTCAGCAGGACGAGGACCCAGCCCAGAAAGGCCTTGCACCCGCGGCGCACCTGAAAAACTTTCAGCATCGGCTTTCCTATCAGCCTATTTACAAATCCGCCCCGGGCTGGCAAGCGTCTGGGGCAACACCGGATTTCACACTTGCATCTGCCTGCGCACGCAAAGCCTCCCACTGCTGCACCAAACCTGACAGATCCCAAGTCCCTTCCAGACTACGAAAGACAACTTGACAGGTCGTATCGTCGGGCAGGTCCACGATGGTTCCCGTAACGGGAGCAGCAGCGCTCTCTGGACGGCACAAGGACAGCTTCAGGCAGTGAGCACTGAGCCCCTCCACCTTGTCAGTACCCCATTCGACCACCACCACCGCGGTCTCTAGCGCCGATTCCAAATCCAGAGTTTCCACATCGTCCCCGCCCGTCAGACGATAGGCATCCACATGAACCAAGTTCGGTCCCGGCACATCGGGGGATTTCGTGTGACTGCGGGCAATGATGAAGGTTGGAGAGGTAACCCGCTGGTTGACGCGCAAACCGGCGCCGATACCTTGGGTCAAAGTGGTTTTTCCAGCGCCCAGCTCACCTTCCAGAATCACCAAATCGCCGGCTTGCAGAAATGGGACCAGGGCTTGGCCCAACAGACGGGTATCGTCAGCGGACCTCGTTTCGACTTCCAGCAAAAGGTTCCCCTCGCGGCTCATCGTTCCTCCTCAGTTATTCAACAGCCCTTACGTTAGCTCGAGGCTCAGCGGTCTGGCTGGTCCTCAACATAAACCCGCGGCACGTTGGGGGAAATACCGGTAATGACTTCATAGTTGATGGTATCGGTCCACTCTGCCCAGTCGTCGGCGGTCGGAAGCGAGGGAACTCCTGGAATCCCCCCGAACAAGCGGTCCTTCGCATCACCAAAAATAATCGCCAGCTCCCCCGGCTCGACCGGACAAGGAACAGGGATGCCGGAATCGCCCACAGCCGGACCCAAATCAACCACAATCTGATCCATCGGAACCCGCCCGACAATCGGCGCGCGCCGGCCTTTAATCCAGGTTTCACCGCGATTCTTTGCCAAGCGATGCAAGCCGTCGGCGTATCCAATCGGCAGCAGAGCCAACCAGCGCGGCCCCGGCGCCACCCATTCACCGCCGTAAGAAACCGCAGCGCCTTTCTCAACCTTTTTAACCTGAACCACGTTCGTTTCTAGTCGCATCACCGGACGCACCCCCAGCTGCCATGACGACGCAATTTCGGGATTCGGACTCAGCCCGTATCCCGAAATTCCCACCCTGACCAGGTCATAGTGGCTCTCGGGATACCAAATGATTCCCCCGGTAGCGGCGATGTGGCGCAATCTCGGGCGCAAACCCGCCTCTTGGGCAACCCCCCAAGCCCAGTCGAAGTTCCTCAGCTGCGACTTGGTGAAAGTCTCCGCAGCGGCCGTGTCTTCATCCGCGCGCGCCAAATGTGACCAGATAGCACTGACTTCAATGAGTCCAGCACGTTCCCGAGCCCGTGCCAGCTTGCACAGCACCGGAAAATCTTGATCAGTGGCTCCGGCTCGGCACAGTCCGGTATCGACTTTCAGGTGTACCCGGCAGCGCAGTCCGGCCACGTCGCAGGCACGCGAAACCTGATCCAGCTGGTCCAAGGTAGAGACAGAAATGTCGATTTCCGCTTTCACGACCTGTTGCAAATCCGTTTGCGGGGTGTAGAGCCAGGTCAGTATGCGGGGGCGCGCGGCGGTGGGCAGTCCCATCGCGGCGGTCTGATACAGACGCGAACGCATCATGGCCGAAGTGGGCGTGTCGACCAGATGGTCACGCGCGACGCCTTGCTTATCTAGGTATTTGCGCAGCTGAAAAGCCTCGCTGGCTTTGGCGACGCCCAACCATTCCGCACCGGCACCGAGTGCTGCCTGCGCTATGCGCTCGATACCGTGTCCGTAAGCATTAGCTTTCACGATTGCCATTTGTTGACAGTTCGGGGCAAAACGACGCATCTGGGCGAGATTTTCCTGATATGCACTGAGATTCACCACAGCACGTACCGGCCATTGGGGAACATCCACGTTGGTCATAATCTTCCTTTACAAAATTGTTTTCGCACTTCCTAGTTTGTCACGTTTAGTGGGACCGGGATAGTTTATAGCCCCGCCAAAGCCCGGGGAATCGCCTTGATAATGGCGGTGGCACGAGGGGTGGGCGCGGCTAGACGGCCCGCTTCGGCGTGCAGCCAAGCCGCGACAGCTGCCAGTTTCCCCAAATCCAAAGATTCTCCAGTGGTTTCGGTACGGGCATTCGCCGCGGCGAAAACATATCCCAGAATTCCCGCCAGCACGTCCCCGGAACCCGCCGTCGCCAAGTCTCGGGTGCCGTGAGTCAGGGAATAAACCTGACCTTCCGGATTGGCAATAGTGGTGGTGGGTCCTTTCAAAAGGACGGTGGCGTGCGTATCCGCAGCAAGCTGTGAGGCCCAGTCATAAGGGTTGGCCTCGATATCCTCTCGGGTGGTTTCCCGACCGATTTGCGCGGCTAGTGCGGCTGCTTCCCCGGCGTGGGGAGTGAGTAGGCAGTTCGCATCGGATTGTATGTCTGTTCCGATGAGTCCCAATGCGCCGGCATCGAGAATCACCAACTCGCGGGCGCCGCGACCGCGCCAAGCGCTCAACATTTGTTCGCGATGCTGCGGCGAGCCCACCGCAAAGCCGGGACCGATAATGCGGGCTTGGCAACGGCCTTCTCCCAGTACGACTTCCGGGCAAGCCTGTATCACTACCGACTGCACCGAGGGTTCACCGAGATAGCGCAGGAAAGACGCCCCAGCATTCAAGGCGGCAGCGGTAACCAAGACTCCCGCTCCGGGATAGCGCGCAGATCCAGCCATTACGCCCAAAACTCCGCGTGAATATTTGTGATCCGCAAAGTGCGGCCAAGGCCACAGTTCGCGCACGTCATCGCGTTCGATCAGACCGACACCGGGCTGCATTGTCTGCTGGGGCAGTCCGATGTCCTGAACCTGCAGGCGGCCTATCGTGAGCGCACCGGGACCGACCAACATTCCAGTTTTCGCCGCCCCCATCGTCACAGTCAGGTCAGCTGGCAGCAGTTCCTGATTCGGACCCAAATCAGCACCGCGGTACAAATCCAGGCCCGAGGGATGATCGCAGGCCACCACCAGGGGCACTGACCCCTCCGACCACTGGCCGAGCCACTCGCTGATGCCCCGGACCAGGGATAACGCGGGTTCTCGCAAGGGGGGACGGGCTCCAATCCCGATAATCGCATCAATAATGGCAACCGGTTTCCACGCCTTTAGCCCGCGCAGAGCCTCCCCAACTGTCTCGGGCAACACACTGGGCCAAAACTCCACCCCGGCTTGCCGCGCGGCTCTCGCGCCGCGCTCGTGAATACGTTTCGAGGTCGGCAGGACCGCGACTGAATAGCCACGCCGCCGCAGATACGCCGCCCCGTACAGGCCATCGCCGCCGTTATTACCCGCCCCGACCAAAACCAAAATACGCCGGCGTCCCCGGGGAACCGATGACACGGTAATGTCTGCCTCAGCTCCGGACAAGGCTCGGTGCGTGTGATGAGCCAGCGCGTAGGCGGCTCGTCGCATCAGCGCGTCCGCGCCTTGCTCTCGGTCAGCCTGCGCGACCAGAGGTTTTTCCGTTTGTGCAATCAAATCCGGCGCATATCCCCAAATCACGATTTCAGCCTAGACGAAAATCGGCACTGAGTCAGAGACTTAGATTGCGCTTGCGGTTTTCAACCGGCAGGAAAACTAGGTAATCTTAAAGCCAGGAAATCCCGATGCCTCTAAAGCGGGGTCACTGTGTTCATGAAAGGTAGCCATGTCAAAAAAGGACAGCCTCCAGCTGTGGCTTCTTTCCACCCCAAAGCGCCTCGTCGCAGGGATGTTTCTCCTGGCTGGTGCAGGGATTGCCCTGGTGCTGGTGACGCTATTTATCGTCGCGCCACAAATTGCCGCTATGCCTAATCAGGATCCCTCTGAGACGAGTCGCTCTCAATCTGCCGAAAAGTTTTCATCCGTGCTTCTCGTGGAAGTCACCGGCCCTGATTTCCGTACCAACTCCACTTTGAGAATGGGCCAGGCGAAGTCGACCTCCGCAGAAAACCCCGATTCGCCCTCGCAGACGGACACCACCGCGCAGAATTCAGAAACTCCCGATTTCCACTCGGCAGCGCTCAATCTCGAGGGTGTTCAAGACCTCAAGTATCCCAAATCGTTCAGCAATGTTTCCGAGGTGACTACCCGGGCCACCCCGAACCGCGCCCAGAAACAGACTCCGACACCCAACCGTTCTGCTGCGGGGAACCTTAAGAAAGACACCATCGAGTCTGGCGACCCGGTACAGTTCACCGGAATGCAGGCTTTCTTTAAGGATTTACAGAGCGGAAATTTCGGCGCTATGCAGCGCAGTTGCTGGCTGATTACCCCGGAAGTATTTACCGACCGTTACACGACCCCGCCCGCCCAAAAGGCTCTGTTGCACGCCTTGTCGCAAACCCCGAAAGCTACCGATGAGGGCGTGTCTTGGACAGACTCCAGCGTGGAGGTGCGAGCCAGCTGGAGCCAGTTAAGTGCCCGGTATTCCTGCCCAGCGGCGATTTATGGCGGCAAAATGGATTCGGTCACCCCGGAGGACGTGTCTTACCTGCTGGCACGCATTATGGCTCGTTCCAGCTATCCATTCAATGGTGCCGACTCGGAAGAAAACTACCCGACCTTGTGCGAGAAATGGAGCCCTCCACCAGGCATCACGAAATACACTCCAGAGGCAGCCCGGAAACTGCGCTATAACGAAGAGGGACGCCTGGACGACGACGCTTTCAAGACTTTGCAGGATTTACGCTCCGAGTCCATTCACCTCTACGCAGTAAAAAACACCTACCCCATGTATATCCGAGCGGCACACTCGCAGTTAGAAGAACCTTCCGCGTACTTTTTCCGCGACAAGGATGGCCGTTTGTGCTTGGGGTCGGTGGTCAAAAAGTCATGAGGGACAATTTCGACGCTCCCACCACCGAGTTGATGGAGGAATTCCTGACGGATCCTCACGGCACGCAAGAGAAGCTGCGTGATAGTCAGTACGGTTCGGCGATGCGAGAGATTATGGCCGCCCGTCCGCATCAGGTTTCCCCAGGTCTCGAGGAGACCGCCTCGCCTTTCGTCATGTTCACCAGGGAACAGTGGTCGGCCCTGTCGGATCAGACTCCTCTGCCGTTGACCCAGGCTGACGTGGAGCGTTTGCGCGCTTTGGGCGACCCTATCGATTTGGCTGAGGTTGACGCGATTTATCGTCCTTTGACCGCCCTGCTTCAGATTTATGCCGCTGGAACGACCAAGATTCGCTCCCGGCGCGCTGATTTCTTAGGTGAATCCGCGGTTCAGCACACTCCCTTTGTGATTGGGGTGGCCGGTTCGGTAGCTGTGGGAAAGTCCTCTCTGGCTCGGCTGTTGCGCGAGTTGATGAGCCGTTGGCCGGGCACTCCGCGGGTTGATTTGGTCACGACGGACGGATTTCTGTACCCCAATGCTGAGCTGGTGGCGCGCGGAATCATGAACCGCAAGGGTTTTCCTGAGTCGTATGACCGTCGTGGACTGTTGCGTTTTCTGGCAGCGGTAAAATCTGGGGCTCCCGAGGTAGCGGCCCCGGTATATTCGCACGTTACCTACGATATTGTGCCCGGTAAGTCCCAGATGGTTTGCGCCCCGGACGTCCTCATCTTGGAGGGGCTGAACGTGTTAGCCCCGCCTTTGATTGCCAGCGGGGGCAAAAATTCCTTGGCAGTGTCGGATTTCTTTGATTTCTCCATCTATTTGCACGCCCGCCCCGCGGACATCGAGCAGTGGTATCTGTCGCGTTTCCGTCAGTTACGCACAACCGCTTTCAGACAACCCGACTCTTTCTTCCGTGAGATTGCCGCTTGGACCGACGCACAGGCAGAATCTCATGCCCGCCAAATTTGGCGCGAAGTCAACCTGAAAAACCTCCAGGAAAACGTGGCTCCGACCCGTTCTCGTGCCACCCTCATCCTCGAGAAAGACCCTGACCACCGCGTGCACCGCCTGCACCTGCGAAAGATTTAGTCTCCGTCCCACTTCACCTGCCTCACCAGGACGTTCCGTTCACTCCTCCGATTCGCTGCCGGTCGATTCTTCTGATGAATCGGGGCGTCCCGGCTGAAACCGCCGCTGTAACCGAGCGACCAAACGGTCCAGCAAGAGACTGAGGATTACTCCCCCGACCATTCCTACCAGGGTCGCTAAGAGCGGATTAATTGGCCCCAGGATACTCCCAGAAGCAAAACCGATAGACATTCCGTAGGACACCCAACAGATTACGGCAGCCAGGTCGGTGCGCATGAAGCGGCTGTAAGGAAAACCGGTCGCTCCGGCGCACATATTGACCGCCACTCGCCCGCCGGGCACAAAACGCGCCGCAAAGATGAAGGACGTGCCGCGCTTGTGCAAAAGTTTCGCGGTTCGTTCGAAAGCCTGTTCGCCCTTCCCGTCCCGCCACGATTTGATGCGCTGCACGTGAATACGTGTCCCCAGGAAGAAGGCGAAGGAATCACCCAAGGTCGCTCCGATGACGGCACACAGAAAAATGCCGGGTAGCGCAACCACGTGGCCGGGAGAGGCGAAATACCACGAGGTTAATCCGATGACGATTGACTCGGCGGGCACCGGCGGGAAAAAAGCATCCGTGAAGCACAGACCCGCTAAAACCAGCAAAGCCAAAGGGGAACCGGCAAAGCTGTGAATCCATTCCGTGATGGTTTGCGAAATCGGTACCCAACCGCCATCCCCACCCGCTGTGAGCAGCAGGGCCAGGGCGGAAACCGCGTCAGGAAGCGCCGGGGTCAGCATATTGCCCGCAAGGCTCTATTCCACCGTGACCGACTTGGCCAGGTTACGCGGCTGATCCACGTCATATCCCAGGTGTCCCGCCATCCGCAAAGCCAACAGCTGCAACGGAATCACGTCCACTAGGGGACGCATCAAGGTGGGTGTGGGAGGCACCCGCCACACCACATCCGCAAACTCGTTTACGGAATCGTCCCCGTCTTCGGCCACCACCAGAGTTACGGCCCCGCGCGCCCGGACTTCTTCGATATTGGACACGACTTTGCGATGCAACTCGGGTCGGCGCGGGGTGGGAACAATGATCACAACCGGCTGCCCGGACTCTACCAGGGCGATAGGGCCGTGTTTCAGTTCCCCAGCCGCGAAGCCTTCGGCATGCAGATAGGCGATTTCTTTCAGTTTCAGCGCCCCTTCCAGTGCCACCGGGAAACCTACGTGACGTCCCAGGAAAATCACTGATTTGATGTCGTCAAGGTTCGCGCCCAAGTCAGCCGATCCCGCATAACGGTCCAAAACGGTCTGCATCCGCGCCGGCATCTGACCAAGTTTTTCCAGGTAATCCTCGATTTCGTCGGCATATTTGTTGCCGCGGACCTGAGCTAGGTACAGACCTAACAGGTAGCACGCCGCTATCTGGGCGGTAAACGCCTTGGTGGAGGCCACCGCGATTTCCGGTCCGGCGTGGGTCAGCAATACCGCGTCGGCCTCGCGAGAAATCGTAGAGCCGGGCGTGTTCACGATGGCCAGGACCCGCGCCCCCTGTTCGCGGGCGTGACGGATGGCCATAATCGTGTCCATGGTTTCCCCGGACTGCGATATCGCCACCACCAGGGTGCGCCGACTCACCACCGGGTCCCGGTAACGAAACTCGTGTGCCAGTTCGACCTCACACGGAATCCGGCACCAGTGTTCGATAGCGTAGCGGGCCACCTGCCCGGCATAGGAAGCCGTACCGCAGGCCACAATAATCACCGAGGTGATGGAACGGAACACTTCGGCTTCAATCCGCAGTTCGTCCAAGGTCAGCGCCTCGGCGGCATCCAGCCGTCCCGCGATGGTGTCCCCCACCGCCCGGGGCTGTTCCCGGATTTCCTTTTCCATAAAGGTGTCGAAGCCTTCTTTGGTGACGCGGTCGGTCGCGAAATCGACTTCAAAAGCCCGTTTGCGCTGGGCGGGATCCTTGGTAATGACCTCCAGGCCTTGCGTGTGCAGGATTTCGTTGCCTTGCTGGTCCATGACCAGCACTCCGGCCGGGGTCACGACCACCACTTCATCCTGACCAATCTCCAGAGCCTGTTTCGTGCGCGCCGCGAAAGCCAACACGTCAGAACCGAGGAAGTTCGTTCCTTGTGACAACCCCAGTACCAGCGGAGACGACCGCCGCGCTGCCACAATCACACCTGGAGCGTCCGCGTGCTCCACTAACAGGGTGAACGAGCCTTCCAAATCTCTGGTGACCTTCAGCATCGCCTGCGCCAATCGGGTCGCCCCCGCCGCGCAGCTCAGGTTCGGATCCAGGCTGTGCAAGGGAATAGTACCGGGGGTAATCGGCTGTTCGCCAGCGCTTTCGGCGGAGTTTTCGCCCGGTTCGGCCAAGTAAGCGCGCTCCAGCAGGTGAGCGACCACCTCGGTATCGGTTTCGCTTGCGCATTTGATGCCCAGAGTTTCCAGGTGGGCACGGTAAGGTTCCGCGTTTTCGATAATGCCGTTGTGTATCAGCGCCAGTTTCCCGTCATAAGACAGGTGGGGGTGGGCATTGTCACGAGTGACGCCCCCATGTGTCGCCCAGCGGGTGTGCCCAATCGCGGTGGTGGCGTTGGGTAAAGAGCGTTCCCGCAAGGTTTTGCGCAGTTCAGAGAGCTTTCCGACTTCCTTTTCAATCCGAATTTCAGGTGTATCGCTGTTTGCATCAACCACCGCGATTCCGGCTGAATCATAGCCACGGTATTCCAGGCGTGACAGTCCCTCCAGGACAGTTTCCTCAGCTACCTTAGCGCTCTGGGCCCCGACGGCACCGACAATTCCACACACATTTCCTCGCTTTCGCGGCGCGGTTTTACAGCGCTAATAGTTCCTGCACCCGATTGGCGAGGGTCTGAGCTTCCGTATCGGCCTGTTCCTGGGTCGCGGCTTCTACCATGACTCGCACCAGGGGTTCCGTCCCGGAAGAACGCAACAGAACCCGACCCGTCTCCCCCAGACGTGCTTCTGCCTGGGCGATGTCCTGAGCCAACTGCGGGTCGTCCACGCGGGTCTTGTCCACTCCGGGAACATTAATCAGAGTTTGGGGCAGCTTTTGGATAGGCGACACGAGTTCACTCAGAGGGGCTTGGTGGGAGGCCACAGTCGCCGCCACTTGCAGAGCCGTGAGGATACCGTCGCCGGTGGTGGCGTAGCGGGCATTGATAACGTGTCCGGACTGTTCCCCGCCCAAAATGTAGCCGTGAGCACGCATTTCCTCCAATACGTAGCGATCTCCTACCGCGGTGGTGGGGGTCTTGATGCCCGCCTGCTGCATCGCTAAACGCAGCCCGAGATTACTCATCACGGTCAGCACCAGGGTGTCCTCAGTCAATATTCCTGCCCGATGCATATCCAAAGCCAGCATTCCCATGATTTGGTCGCCATCAACCAGGTTGCCGGCACCGTCCACTGCCAGGCAGCGGTCCGCGTCACCGTCAAATGCCACCCCGAAGTCTGCCCCGGCGGCTACCACCATGGATTTCAGCTGCTTAGGGTGAGTGGATCCACAGTTCAGGTTGATGTTGCGCCCATCTGGGGAGGCGTTAATCACCACGACGTCCGCGCCGGCTTCTCGTAGTGCCCGCGGACCGATTTCGGAGGCTGCCCCATTGGCGCAGTCCACCACAATTTTTAGCCCATGCAAGGATGTTCCAACGGTGTCGACCAGGTGATTGACATAGGCATCGTCCGCAGCTTTGCCGTTGGCTACCACGTCGCCGACCCCGGAACCGAGCGGTCGTTCCCAGTCTTGACCCAGCATGGCTTGGATTCGATCTTCCATCTCATCAGGGAGTTTGTAACCCCCACGCGCAAAAAACTTAATGCCGTTGTCTTGCATCGGGTTGTGCGACGCGCTGATGACCACGCCCAACTCGATGTCTTGGGATTCCGTGAGATAGGCGACGCCTGGAGTCGGAATGACCCCGACCCTGGTCACGTCCATGCCGGCGCTGGACAGTCCCGCCGCTAGGGCGTGATCCAGGAATTGTCCCGAAACACGTGTATCGCGGCCAATGATGGCTCGCGGCTTGGCGGGTTCCTCTGGGATCAAGCGGGGACGTTTAATCCCGGTGCGTGATTCCGTCATCGCCGATTCGCGCTGCTCTTTCAACAAATCTCTCACGATGGGCATCTGACCGGTGGCCATAATTTTTTCTTCTACCACCAGGCGAGCCGCAGCCACTCCCAAGTTCAAAGCCAGTTCCGCGGTGATGTCTTCGTTGGCAAGTCCGCGAACTCCGTCAGTACCGAATAAACGTTGGGTCATCTACTGCCTCCTGTTGAACCATAAAAACCTTTCCCATTATTCCACGCCTGCGCCCACCCGCCACACCACCGACCCGCGGGGGACTCCGGCTCGAGATGGTTGGGTCACTGAAAGTGTGGAAACCCGAAAAAACTGCACGACCCCGGGTACAATAGCGGATGCAATCATAAATTGCAATTACACGCTAATATGTATGAACTCGCATTCACTTATTCAAAGGAGAATAAATATGCATAAAAAGCGCATAGCCATATGCTCTCTACTTGCTCTTGCACTGGGAATCGGAACTCCCACGGCTGCATTTGCTTGTACCGGGATTATTGTCGGACCCGAACTGACTACTGATGGAAGTTTCTACTTTGGTCGTACAGAGGATCTGGAGATTAACCATAATAAGGCATATGTTATTCACGAGGCCGGATATTTTCAGCCAGGACAAACTATAGAGGATGTTTCCTACGGAACTGATGCTGGCTATCAATTTACATTTGCAAATCCTTCATATAGGTATAACGGAGTTAATGACACCACTCCCGAATACGGAATTTTTGATGAAGCTGGTTTTAACGAAAAAGGACTAATGGTCGATATGACCGTTTCTGCAAGCGCCAACGAAGCTGTTTTGGCTCAAGATCCACTCTTGGACGGGGAAGATGGTAGCCGTGTTGGCCTGACGGAGGCTATCCTCCCCACGGTTGTTTTGGCCACTTGCGACACTCCGGAAAACGCGGTGAGATTTATTGCTGACGAACTGGCAACGAAAGGGGCAGCGGAAGGTAATTCCCTGGTAGTAGCCAGCAAGAGCGACCTGTGGTACATGGAGATTTACACCGGACACCAATTTCTAGCCATGCGCTACCCGAAAGACAAGTTCTCTGTTTTCCCCAATACTTTCTGGATTAATGGTGTCACTTTGACGCCAGGAAAAACTACCAATAACTATGTTGTCTCCCAAGATGGCAATTACATTTTTTCAAAAGGTCTCTTTAGCACTGCTCAGGCGGCCGGAACTTTCAAGGGGGACGCAGCTCGGAATTATATTGAGGCGCGGGAATCTTACGCTGATCCAGAGGTAGGTCCGCGTAACGCCTCTCGTTCTGCCTCAGGAATCAAGACTCTGAACCCCAGTGCCCAGGTTGACCCAAATGGAACCGCCTTCCCCTTCCTGCAAAGCGCCGAAAAAAAGAGCATCTCACTTGAAATGGTTATGGACGCTACGCGCAACCGTTTTGGCAATCTCGGAAATCTTCCTGGGAATGACACCGGTGAGAAAGGTTACTATCCTATCGGTAACCGTAATGTGATGGAGGCTCATGTTTTCCAAATTCCGACTACTGCTACGGATAGTTTCCCTGGCGTAGAATATTTAGCTCTGGGATCCACGCTCACCTCACCGTACGTGCCGTACTATTTGGATCAGACTGCCGGTTTTTCCTCGGCAATGAATACGTCGAATGAGTACACTTCTAACTCGGTTTACTGGACCGCGATGGATATTTTGCACATGGTCGAGACGAATCGCTCTAAGTATCAACCCATAGTCAATGCCAAACTCTCGCCAGTTCAAAAAGAGATTCTGACTGCAACGAAATTGAGCGACGAGGGAGCGTCAGCGCGCACCGCGTGGAACACCAAAGCCGCTTCCAAGGCTTTTGCGGCTATGCAATCGGTACAAACTGAATTGCGGACTAAGCTGTTCCAAGACGGTTATACCTCCTCATCGGAGCGGGTGCGTAAAGCAGGCTTATCAGGAGGGGAATTCCGTCTCACAGTTCCGGCTGGAGTCACGGATACCGTCTGGAAGCTCAGTTTTGATTCCAAATCGAAAGCCCTTTCCATAGTTGACGCTTATGGGGAGCCTGTGGGAGTACCGGCCGGCGTACCTTTTGACATCACCATCAGGAAAGCCACTTACGAAAAGAATCCTGGTCTTACTCTAGACGGTCAACCTGTACAGGCAACTTTACAAGGTGACGTATATGTTTGGAAATACTCCACCACCGTAGGCCGCTACAGCGGTAAAAATCGCCAAGCCGTGGCAGCCAATCTGTCCAAGTCGTTCTTTACGAATGCTAAGACAGCCTTCATTGTGAATTCCCACTCTCCCAGCGATGCCATCAGTGCGACGAATCTCTCACAAGGGAAAGCCCCAATTCTCTACACCCACGGAACCGGTCTCGACGACGTGACTCAAACCGAACTCGCTCGATTGCACCCGCGGAAAGTTGTCCTGGTCGGCGGAACCGGAGCGGTCAGCAATGCTGTGCAACAGACTGTGCGCACGCTGCTACCTTCGGCACAGGTGACGCGGATTGAAGGATCGAGTCGTTATGCAGTGAACGCGCAATCCGCAAATGAGTTTTCTCCGGATACAAACGCTATCGTGATTGCACCGGGACAAAACAGTATTACCGCAGTAAACGCAGTGTCCTTCGCGAAGAATCTCAACGCTCCCGTATTCCTGGTTTCCAGCCAAGAAGTTCCGCGAGAAATATCTGAGCAAATCAAACGCCTGAATAAAGTGAAGCAAGTCGTCATCGTAGGAAACGAGACCGATGTGTCCACTGCGGTGCAATCGAAACTGGATGAATTGACAGGAGTGAAGTCCTCTAGGCTGACTTCTCAGAATCAATTCCAGGTCAGCGCCGCGCTGGCGGGGAATATCTCTGAGCCACGGCAAGCCATTGTGGCCAGCGGCATAGATCCGGCCGATGCTTTGGTTGCTGCACCTCTCACCCAGAGTCTCAATTTGCCGTTGGTACTTTCCAGGCCGGATCAACTTGACCCATCCGTGGTCCAGTACATCCAGGCGACGAAGTCCATCAAACAGGCGATTTTTGTCGGAGGTCCCGCTCCCCTCAGTCAGTCCCTTCGCGCACAGATGCAGGGGATTTTGAACTAGAGCACGGATTATCGAGGCGTTGTTATCACTGAGACAACGTCGCTCAGTTATCCACATAAACAAATAAATTCAGCCGGGGTCACCGTATTGGTGTGGCCCCGGCTGCATTTTGCGAATAGTATTCCCAACCCATTCGTGTGACTAGCGATAATCGGGATTGTTGGAGTTCCACCAAAATCGCTCGCGACCAAATCACACCCGACACTTTGGTCACCTAAAAGAATCCGAATTTAGTGGAACCCGGGTAATCCCGGGTTCCACTAAACTTTGTCGCAGGCAGCGATTAACGCTTCGAGTACTGCGGTGCCTTGCGAGCCTTCTTAAGACCAGCCTTCTTGCGCTCCACGGCGCGAGCGTCGCGGGTCAGGAAGCCGGCTTTCTTAAGCGCGGGACGGTTAGCGTCACGATCGATTTCGTTCAGCGCGCGAGACACGCCCAGGCGGAGCGCACCGGCCTGTCCGGAAATACCGCCGCCATCAATGCGAGCCTTGACATCGAAACGTCCCTGCAAGTCCAACAGCACGAAAGGTGCCATCACCAATTGCTGGTGCAACTTGTTCGGGAAGTAGTCTTCCAGGCTGCGACCGTTGATAGTCCAATTGCCGTTACCCGGAACCAAACGCACGCGGGCTACGGCTTCTTTACGACGCCCCAACCCCATGCCTTTGTCGATGCGAGAATTCCCACGACCCGGTTTATCCTGAGCCGTCGGAGTCTCGGTGGTGTATTCGCTGGGGACTTCCTCCAGCTCTTCGATTTCTGTAGTGGTCTTCGCCACGATACTCCTTGAGGTTTAGCAGACCACGCTTATTGCGCGATTTGCGTGAGTTCAAAAACTTCCGGGTTTTGGCCGGCGTGCGGATGCTCCGGTCCGGCATAAACCTTCAGCTTCGTCAATTGCTGTTTGGAGAGGCGGTTATGAGGCATCATTCCCTTAACTGCCTTCTCGATGATTTTCTCGGGTTGTTTTTCCCGCATTTCCTGGTAAGAGGTTGCCTTTAAGCCACCGGGAAAACCCGAGTGGTGGTAGGCAGTCTTTTCAGTCCATTTGTTGCCGGTCAACACGACCTTTTCCGCGTTGATAACGATGACGTAGTCTCCGTTATCAAAGTTGGGAGCGAAGGTCGGCTTGTGCTTGCCGCGCAGCAAGGTAGCTACCTGGGAAGCCAAACGTCCCAGCACGATGCCATCAGCATCAACTACGTGCCACTTCGCGTCAACGTCACCAGCCTTGGGTGAATAAGTACGCACTTCTTTAGCCTTCAATTCTTAATCGTCGGTCTCATCACTTTTGTGATGATGAAAGTTTGCGTGTGCCCCGGGATGACAGCGGTATGAGTGGGAATGGTCACCAACTCGAGGGCATACAACCGTTTAATCTTAGCGATTTCGCACGCGAAGGTCAAAAATAGGACTCCTGCACGATGAGGACTTGAGCAGCGGCGCCTCACTTACGCGTATCTGGCGGCTCTCAGGACAGGCCAGCACTAGTTGTTTTCAGGTGCCTCGTCCCTCGCAGGGCGAGTCTTGAGCTTGGACAACTCCCCGGTGAGTACAGCCACCCGTTTAGAAAGAGCACTCGCGTCCTGAGAAAGGTCATCAACATCGGTCTGAGCCTTGGTGACATTCGCGCAATAATTCTCCAGGTTCTCCAGGACGACGCCCGAGTCGTTCGCCGCGCTAGAAATTGCCTGTGCGATGTTTTGCGTGACGGCATTCTGTTCCTCAACTGCGGCCGAAATGGTGGTCTGGAAGTCATTGACTTGCAAAATCACTCCAGCAATCTCCTCGATTGCGGCGACCGCTTGCTGAGTTTTTTCCTGGACGTCATCAATCATCGCCACAATCTGGTTCGTCGCCTTGGCAGTTTCCGCAGCTAAATCCTTAACCTCGCTGGCGACCACCGCAAAGTCCTTTCCTGATTCGCCAGCTCGGGCGGCTTCAATAGTGGCGTTCAGGGCCAGCAGGTTCGTTTGAGAAGCAATGCTGGTCACCGTACCGATAACGGTCTCAACCTTCTGGGTGGAATCCTGCAGTCGCAAAATCGTTTCCTGGGTATTGCGGGAGACCTCGGTGGCCTCGTTGGCAGTGCGGGAAGCCTCCGCGGAGTTGGCTGAAATCTCCGCGATGGCGGCGTTCATTTCTTCAGATCCACTAGCAACAGTTTGCAGATTTGCAACGATAGCGTTGAGAGACTCAGCCGTCGATTTTGCTAATTCCACCGTTTCCGCGGCGTTTGAAGCAGCCGTAGAAGCGGCTTGAACCACCTGATTGGTTTGCGCGGCAGTCTTAGCTGCCAAGGTTTGCCCTTCGCTTAAAACATTGGTTAGCTCATCTTGCGAGTAAGCCAAGGCTCGGAGCATGTCCGCAACTTCATCGTTTGAATTCGAGGTCAGTCGCGGGGTCAAATCACCATTTCGTAACGCCAGAAGCGAAGATTGTAGTTTATTGACGGAATCGACAATGCCCCGGCGTACCCGGTGCAAGATGAAGGCCACCACCAGGATGGCTACAACAATGTCGATGGCGTGAATAACGACGTTTTTCCCTAATAAACTTTTAGTTTGCTGCAAAACCGTGTCGCTGAAGGAGGACACCGAGTTCTGCAGGGCATCTAATTCGGACAGGGCGGCGGCGATGACTGATTCGTCTGGAGCCCCGCCGTTGTTGCTGGTTTCCTCAACTGTTTGCCGGTAGGCCTCCAGGCTAGAGACTGCCTGCGCAAATTGTTTCTGCAACTGCTCATCACGCAAACCAGACTGAGCAAAAATGTCTTGAGCGGTGTTCAAGTCGGATATGGCCTGCTTGATGGTCTCTGCAATCGGCTGGGGTTCCAGATTCTGGGTGGGATTATGGCTGGCAAATTCGTTTTGGAGGTAATCGGCTTGGCTCTGGCTGACCAGTTCGGAAACGGTACTGACCTGGTCTGAAATCAGTATTAAATCCTGGTAGCCGCGTACCTTCCCATAATAAATATCGTCAGTTATAGCGGAACAAATCACGAACGAGGCTATGCCCAGGATTCCCACAATCCCCATCAGCAATACCTTTGTTAACACATTCAGGCGCAGCTGAGAATTCTTGTTCTTGCCTCGGCGGCTTTGCAATCTCGTCATGCTTCATTCACCCACTTGAATTGGGACAATGTCTTTTGGAGCGCTTCGAATTCCTGGGCGCTGAGCACCATGTCTTGGCTAGCTTCCTGCAATTCCTCAACTGTTTCTTCCGTCTTGGCTTCAATGCGGTACAGGTTGTCTGTAACGTGTGCGGAATCGTCTGACACTTCCGTCACGGTTTGCGCCATAGAGGAAATGGTTGCGGTTTGTTCTTCAATAGCTGCCGCCACGGTGGATTGATAGTCATTAATGTTTGAGATAATGCCGGTTATCTCGGTAATGGCCTCCATCGCCGCTTGAGTATCAGACTGAATCTTGGTGATGCTTTCAGACACTTCAACAGCGGCAGACTTGGTACCTAAAGCGAGATCTTTCACCTCGGAGGCCACCACCGCGAAGCCTCTCCCGGCTTCTCCGGCACGAGAAGCCTCGATGGTAGCGTTTAGCGCCAAAAGGTTAGTTTGTTCTGCCACCATTTTGATAGTTTCAATGACCGAACTGATTGCTTCGGAAGCCTTGTCCAGTTCGCCCATAACGTCATTAGCCTGCGCGGTCAAAGTGGTGGCCTGCGCGGCTGATTTCGCGGCTGTTGCGGCGTTAGTTGAAATCTCGGTAACGGCACTGCGCATCTGTTCGGTGGAAGTGGCCACATCGCCAATCTGGGTACTGACTTCCCTGGCATTTCCAGCGACCGAAGCTACTGTGTCTTTAGCAGCACTCGCTTTCGCGGCGACATCTTGGCTCTTTTCTCGCAGCCCTTCGGCGCCTGCCGTCGTTTCTGTGGCAGTGCTAGATATTTCACTCAACAAAGTGCCCAGGTTATTTACCGAGTCATTCAACAGCACAGACATCGCGCCAATCTCGTCGCGGGAAACCTGTCGTACCTGGTAGGTAAAGTCTTTCGCGGACAGGCGGTTCAGGCCCTTGCTGATTTCCTTGGCGGAGCGAGAAATGGACAGGGACACCAGCACAGAAACCAGCAATACCGCCACCAAACCAACCAAGCTCACCGCTAAACCGATATTGGAGTTTATGGAAGTGATGGTGTTCAGTTCAGCAACGTCAGACTCATGTTTGTCAGTCAAGGAATTTCTCAGAGATTCCAACTGGCTTTCCATCTCTGTGCTGAGGCTGGCCAGTGTAACACCGTCCGCGTTAACGGGAATCTGGGCGGCCAAATCCTGGATGCGGGAAACAATTTCCCGCTGCTGAGAATCCAGCGAGGCCCCCTGCAATTTTGTGAGCTGAGTGGCGAAATCTTGGGTGGCCTGGTGATACTTGTCGTCATTCGCAACGCCGAGGGCAGCGCTGAAGCCGGCTTGCCTGACCTCCTGGAACTGTTGAGACATAGCAGAAAACTCGCGGGAAACCGCGGCAGTCTGGGCGTAGGTAGAGACTCTCCTCTGGGTCGCTACCGCTGACCCCCACGTAATCGCCACTACGGCAAGAGTGACCAGGAAACAAATTCCGCCGATTGACAGCAATTTCTTTGAAATAGATAAGCCCGCCTTGACCATGATGCCTCCTTAGCCCATTCTACAAGGTGTGGCATGGACATTCTGCGTTTTCAAAACAAACGGCTGCGGTACGCAAGCCGGCTTGGTTCTGGCCTGCCCTCCGGGTATTGGGCAGAGCGAGGCGAGTGTCTCACTGCCGCTTCTGCAGCGTCTGCTTAATCTCCGGAAAAACATCCCGACCTTCCCTCCCGGCCCGCAGCAGCACACGCCAAAACCGAACTGGGAAAATCAGTCTTTTAGTTTGGAGTATTTAAACTTGTAGACCCCGTGCATGATGGTTCCATCCAGCCAACCTATCGGCTTGGCTGAGGTAACCTTTGCCACCAGAGCCGCCAAGGCGTTCTTACGCGCTACTGTGGCCACCGCCTGGGCTTCATCCAAATCAGCCCCCAGGAAATAGGTCGCTTTATGCCCGTAAATCATCGTCTTGCCAAACGTTTGACCGACTTTCAAGCCGACCAACTGGCTGAAGTCGTCCAGGTAGGCGGGCAAACCCGTCTGACTGAACTGCAAGAACAGCGGATCGTCCGTCGCGACCACCGCCCCGGCATCGTCTCGACGCATGAAAATGTGGATAATCTGAGGCGGCAATCCAAAGCCATCGCGCTCAAAACACCGCACCCGCGCCGCGCCGTCCTTTTCCTTCCAGCCGGTCATCAGTTCGAACTGAGTACGACAGGCGGCTTCCACCTCTTTTGCCAAATCCACCAGTTCGTTCGCGTCTTGGCCGAACAGCACTGCCCCGTGACCTTGCATCAAAATCGCCCTGGACCCGGTCTCACGCAGTGTAGCCAACACGGCCTTATGCAGTTTCCCCGTGGAAGGTAACCCGTAAGCTGCCGTCGGCAGGGTCGTCGACCCGATACGTTCTGCCAGCTCAGCTGGGATTTCCACCGCAGCACCGCTCACGCTGAGAGCCGAGGCATAGGGCTGGTGAGTATGGATAATGAACTGGACCTCAGGCAATTCCCGATAGATTTCCGTGTGCAGCCCGCGTTCCCCACTCGGCTTCAAATCCCCGGACCACTTGCCCTCAAAATCGACCTCTACCAGTTCTTCCGGGGTCATCGTCTCGTAGCCCCGCCCTGAAGGCGTAATGAGATAACGGTCATCACCGCTACGTTGAGACAAGTTACCCCAGGTACGAGCCACTAAGCCTTCTCTCAGCAGAAGGCGCGCGGTATCGATAATCACATTTCCGGTTTTATCGTCTTGCCCAGTATTCCCGGTCATTTTTTGTCCTTTCCTCGCTACTGCGGCTGCCCGCGCCTGTTTATTTCTTGGTTGCCGGCTTCATCTCAACCTTTTGGAACACCCGCTCGAAACGGTTCAGCGCCTCGTCAATCAGTTCCGGGGTATATGCCGCAGAAGTGTACAGGCGCGAGCCGGCCAGAGTAATCAGCCCTTCGGCGGTGTAGGCCGCCCCCATGTATTCCATTTCTTTCTTACGTTTCGACGTTTCGTTCAAGACGTGCGGGATCGTCCACGGTTTACTCCAATCAATGGAGAAGTGCATGGTTCCTACTGTCTCGAGGTGGCACACGGATCCTTCGTTCCAAGCCACGAAAGGCAGGTTGTACTGCTTAATGAGGTCCCGCAGCCCATCGGTCAGGCGGTTGCCCATTTCTCCGGCGTATTCACAAGCATTCGTCTCAATAATGCGCTGAATCGTGTGGTAGCCCGCCACGCAGCTAATTGGGGTGGCTGCCATCGTGCCGCCAATCAACGCCTTGTGAACCTTATCTCCCGTCTGAATCCCCGCCGCGAGGTACTTCATGTATTCGCGTTTGCCGCCCAGACCGCCCGCACCGGGATACCCTCCGGCGATGACCTTGCCAAACACCGTCAAATCGGAGTCAATCCCAAACAGCCCCGAAGCGCCCCGGTCAGAAATCCGGAAAGCGGTAACGACCTCGTCAAAAATCAACAACGCCCCGTAGCGTCGACAGAGCCGTTCCACACCCTTGAGGAAAGCCTGGTCGATGGGCCACGTCCCGGATTCCGGCCCGATGGGTTCAATCATGACCGCGGCAGTACCGCCGTGGAGCTTCTTCATGCGCAGTTTGCGCTCCAGGTCACCCAGGTCTCCGGGCATAAACTCGTCTACGTAACGGAACATGGTCCAAGGCACCCCGTGGGCTTGAGTGAACTTAGAACCCGGGATACGGATACCGTAACCGAGCTGATCAGACCAGCCGTGATAGGCCCCGCCCATCTTCAGTATGTGCTTCTTTTTTGTAGCCAAACGGGCGACCCGGATTGCCGCCATGCACGCCTCTGTGCCCGAACCCAGCATTCGGAACATATCCACAGTCGGCACCCGTGAGGCGATGAGGTCCGCCAGTTTGTATTCGTACTCGTGGAACAGACCGGTAGACGGCCCCCCATCGTGCAACAGTTTGATGACTTCTTCGCGAACTTCTGGCGGGTTGGAGCCCAGCACGGTCGGACCGCCAGCCTGCAGGAAATCAAAGTACACGTTGCCGTCAATGTCAGTCAGTTCATGTCCGCTGGCTTTGGTGATGACCAGGGGGAAAGGATGGTTGAACGCGAGATTGTGCTGAACTCCACCGGGAATGCGATTCATTGCCGTTTCAATCATAGATTTCGAACCTGAACACTTCGCTTCGAAGTAATCTTGTTCGTAATTGCGCAAGGCTCCGGCACTAATGGAGTAAATTGGTTTCTTGATAAGGTCATCCAGTTGCTTGTTGATGGCGCGAGTGCTGGGTTGATTAATTCGCATTTGATTCTCTCCTCACTGAGCTGAAATCATTGCCCCAATTGTATAACTCTTGAACGAAAGAAAACAGTATGTTGATACTTGCTTACGACGTCGGAACGTCAGGAGTGAAAACTTGCCTGTACCAGGCAGGGTCGGAGCTGACCCTGGTGAACTCCCGATTGGGGACCTACGGCCTAACAATCCTGCCCAATGGGGGCGCGGAACAAGACCCAGACCAGTGGTGGGACGCCATCGTCAAAACCACTCGTGAACTTGCGCGCGAAAACCCGCAAGAAATGGCGGAGGTCCAAGCCATCAGTTTTTGCTCCCAGATGCAGGCTCTGGTGCTGGTGGATGAGTCTGGACATCACCTGCGTCCCGCCATGAGCTATATGGACCAGCGCGCCGCGGAGCAAAAACGCCGCGGGCTGGAAACCGGCATGAAAATTGCGGGGATGAACGCAAAGAAGTTGTTGTCCAGCCTCTATCGGACCTCCGCAGTTTCCGCTTCCGTCAAGGACCCCATGTGGAAATACCTGTGGGTGCGCGACAACGAGCCCGAGGTCTATGCCAAAGTCCACAAGTGGCTGGACGTCAAGGAATACCTCATCGCCCGCCTGACCGGGAATTTCGTCATGTCCGTAGATTCGGCGTTCGCCACTTTGCTCCTGGACGTGCGCGCCAGTCGTCCCGCGTGGGCATCGCGTTTAGCCCGCTCTTTCGGAGTCAATCCGGATCACCTCGCGCCCATCGTCACGTCTGCTACCGCGGTCGGGACGTTGCTTCCAGAAGTTGCTCAAGAGCTCAGCCTGCCGCAAACTGCTACCGTTTATGCTGGTGGTGGGGATGCGTCACTAATTGGGGTGGGCGCCGGGGCCTGCGGGGTCAGCGACACCCACGTTTATTGGGGAACGTCGGGCTGGGTCTCTACCGTCACCGATAAGCGCGCGGTTGATGTTAATTCCATGATTGCTACCGTCGATGGTGCCGATCCGGGCAAATACAACTACTTCGCCGAGCTAGAAACGGCCGGAAAATGTTTCGAATGGGTTCGCAAACATTTGGCCGAGGACGAGATTGACGTCTATCTGTCTCATAAGGATCAAGCCGCAGACGTGGAAACGAAGTACACCTCGCTTTACGAATACCTCTCCGAAGTCATTGCGAAAGCTCCCGCTGGTAGCGGAGGTGTGATTTTTACCCCTTGGCTGCACGGAAACCGTTGCCCGTTCGAGGATGCCAATGCCCGTGCCATGTTTTTCAACATCTCCCTGGAAACCGGCAAAACTGAGATGCTGCGTTCCGTCATCGAAGGCGTATGTTTCCATCTGCGTTGGTTCTTGGAAACTGAAGGGAAGAAAGTTCAAACTTCCGAAGCGGTACGTTTCGTCGGTGGCGGCGCCCTCTCGCCAGTCACTTCCCAGATTCTGGCTGATGTGCTGGGTCGAACCGTAGAGACGGTAAGGGATCCACAAAACGTGGGGTCGGTCGGTGCTGCCCTAGTCGCCCTGGTGGGGGCACACGAAGTCGACAACCTGGTTCAGGCCGCCCAGAAACTCGTGAAAGTCTCGGAACGTTACCTGCCTAACCCGGAACATCGCGCTGTCTACGACCGCCAATACGAAGTGTTCAAAGGCCTATATCGCGCCAACCGCAAAGCCTTCAATCTGCTCAACAGTAACAACCAACCGAAATAACAAAGGATTACCACTATGACACAGACAGATTCTCCAACCCCACCGGAGCAGCCAGACAACTCCCCCGATGTCCCCTCGGCGGCAACGCCCTCTGGCGCTGAACAGACAGCCCCTGCCCCGAGCAACCCTGATGCGATTGTGGTCGGCCAGGCTTCAAAAGGCAAAGCCGCCCTCATTCAAGCCATCAAATTTACACTGCTGTCCATCACCGCTGCTGGAGTCGAGGTCGCCAGCTTCGCCCTGATGGTATGGATCAATTCTATGACCGGTTGGTTCCCATTCTGGGTTTCACAATCGGTTTCTATCGCTTTGTCGGTTATCTATAACTTCACAGTGAACCGTCATTTCACTTTCAAGTCATCGAATAACGTACCCATCGCGATGCTCAAGGTCGCCTTGTTCTATGTGTTCTTTATCCCTCTGACGTCCTGGGGCGGACAAATTCTGTCCAATATGGGGTGGGCTGACTGGTTGCTGAAAGGCATCAGTTTGTTGCTGAACTTTGTCGGCGAGTTCTTGTGGTGGAAGTTCGTGGTGTTCCGCGGTTCGGAAAACACGAACTCTCTGGCGGTAAAGCAGGCCGAAAAGAGCCGGCAAAAAAGCGTATCTGCCACGGAATAAGCCGCCAGTGAACGATGTCTCACGGCTGGGGTAGGAATTTGCTCAGTCGTGTTTTGGCTGACAACCGCAGTCTCGCCGCGCCCGCGTGGTTTGTTGTCGAGCGAGCAGTTCCGCCGCGCTTTGGGGGTAATCAACCCCGGTGAGGGTCAATCCCAGGGCAGGAGCGACCGGAATTTCTGGGATGCGCGCTTTGGCGGCCAACGCTCCTGCCAGCCAGGCTGTGTCCCGTTTAGCACGTCCTACTTCAGTCAACGCGCCCACCAGGGAGCGCACCATAGAGTGACAAAAGGCATCGGCGCACACCCGGATTTCTATGATTCCCGGTTCTATTCGCAGTGTCTCTAACTGTTGCAAGTTTCGGATCGTGGTGGCACCCTCGCGCGGTTTGCAGAAAGCCGCGAAGTCGTGTTCCCCCAACAGCACTGTGGCGCTCGCGTTCATAGCAGCCGGGTCCAGCGAGGTTGGATACCACCAACAGCAGTTGCGGGTTAACGGGTTGCGCGCTGCCACGTCATCAACAATGCGGTAGACGTAATGGCGAGCCAGAGCCGAAAACCTCGCATCGAAACTTTCCGGCACCACTCTCGCCGCGGTCACCACCAACGCATCCACGGCACTCTGGGGATAAGCAGATGGTGCATCCTCCACCGGGCTAGCCAGATTTCCGCTTAGCACCGCCCGCAATACCGCTCCCAGCCGCAGCACCAAAGTTTCGGGGGAAACTGTGTGGTTTGCCGAATCCGGCACGGTGAAATGGGCCACTTGCCCGGTGGCATGAACCCCAGCATCGGTGCGTCCCGCCACCGTGAGCTCCACAGGTTGCCGAAAGATTACCGCCAGAGCGGATTGGAGGGCGCCCTGCACCGTAGGCAGTCCGGGCTGGACGGCCCAACCGTGAAACGGTGTCCCATCATAGCGAATATCCAGGCGTATGCGCATTACTTCCCCCTGAACCCCACGACACAGCCCGGTGGCGGTGTCATGCGGACTAAATCTGCGTTCACTCTAGGGCTGCTGGACATAATATCCATCCTCCCTGTTTTGCGACGAATTCGTGGCGCATCTGATAAAAAACCGGAGGGCTGGGTCCTGTGAACCCAGCCCTGCGGAAAAATGAGTCGGCTTATTCGGCCTTTTCTTCGGGAGTTTCCTCCGCCTTAGCTTCAGCCTTTTCCTCTACAGGAGTTTCGGGCTTTTCCTCAGCAGCATCTTTCGCTTCAGATTCTGCCTTGGTTTCTTCCGGCTTAGTTTCTTCCGGCTTGGCAGCAGACTTCTTCGGTGTGGCCGGCTTAGCTTTCTTCTTCTTTTCGACGCCTTCGAGCACCAAAGAGATTTCCGCCAGCGGAGCATTGTCGCCCTTGCGGTATCCCATCTTTACGATGCGAGTGCAGCCACCCTCACGGTCTTTATCAATGGCCGGAGCGATTTCCTCGAACAACTTGGCGACCACGGCCTTGTTGCGCAGCTTGGACAGCACCTGACGGCGAGCGTGCAAATCACCGCGGCGAGCCTTGGTAATGAGCTTCTCAGCCAGCGGCTGAAGACGCTTGGCGCGAGCCTCGGTGGTCGTTACAGATTCATTTTCAAACAGGGCGCAAGCCAGGTTCGCGAGCATAATCCGCTCATGAGACGGGCTACCACCCAAACGGGGGCCTTTCGTGGGCTTAGGCATAATTCTTGATTCTCCTTAAATCTTGTCTCAAAAGTTAGTTTTCATCGCTGAACTGGGGCATGTCCGCGCCTTCGACAGCAGGCATCGGGGTGTCTTTCAAAGACATCCCCATCCCAGCCAGTTTTTCCTTGATTTCATCAATGGATTTCTGGCCAAAGTTGCGGATGTCCAGCAAATCTGCCTGGGACCGAGCCACCAGGTCGCCTACCGTGTTAATGCCTTCACGAGTCAGGCAATTCAACGCCCGGGAGGTCAGGTCCAAGTCCTCAACAGACATAGCCAAATCTTCAGCCAGAGCTGCATCGTTACCGGACGGCCCCAATTCGATGCCTTCGGCATCGTGGTTCAAGTCGCGAGCTAGCCCGAACAGCTCCACCAGGGTCTTGCCCGCGGAAGCCATCGCGTCACGCGGAAGAATGGCTTTCTTGGTTTCCACATCGACGACCAAACGATCGAAGTCAGTGCGCTGTTCCACACGAGTGGCCTCCACGCGGTAGGACACCTTGAGCACTGGAGAATAGATGGAATCCACGGGAATACGAGAAATCTCGGCTTCCGGGTCCTTGTTCTGAGACGCGGAAACGTAGCCGCGGCCGCGTTCCACTGTCAATTCGATTTCCAGCTTGCCGTCTTTGTTCAACGTGGCAATGTGCTGTTCCGGGTTGTGAATCACCACGCCAGCCGGAGGCATAATGTCACCCACGGTGACCTCGCCTTCCCCAGTCTTGCGCAGATACATCACCACGGGCTCATCATTATCCGAGGACAGGACGATTTCCTTGATGTTCAAAACAATCTGAGTCACGTCCTCTTTCACGCCCGGCAGGGTCGTGAATTCGTGCAAAGCCCCCTCGATCTTGATAGAGGTCACTGCCGAACCCGGAATCGAGGACAGCAGGGTGCGACGCAGGGAATTTCCCAGAGTGTACCCGAAACCCGGTTCCAAAGGCTCTATCGTAAAACGAGAGCGCTGGTCATTGATAACTTCTTCAGTCAGCTTCGGTTGCGCTTGAATAAGCACTGTTGATTTCCTTTCCGGCATCCGCCACCACACCGGTTCAGGCTCCAAATCCTTGGCGAAGGGATTTGAGTATTTTAGGTTGTAAGTAATTTTCCAGAACCGCTTGAGCTGCCGTTTGTCCCTGGTGAGGTCCACCAGCGGCTAATCGGCCCGGACAAGCGCAATCAGACGCGGCGACGCTTCGGAGGGCGGCAGCCGTTATGAGCCTGCGGAGTTACATCCTGGATGGAACCAACTTCCAGACCGGTAGCAGTCAGGGTACGAATCGCGGTTTCACGACCAGAACCCGGGCCTTTGACGAAAACGTCAACCTTTTTCAGACCAAATTCCTGCGCGCGACGAGCCGCGGCTTCAGCAGCCAACTGCGCTGCGAACGGCGTCGACTTACGCGAGCCCTTGAAACCGACCTGACCGGAGGACGACCAAGCAATAACAGCACCGGACGGATCCGTAATGGACACGATGGTGTTGTTGAATGTGGATTTGATATAAGCATTGCCTTCGGTAACGTTCTTACGTTCCTTGCGGCGCGATTTAGTGGCTTGAGGCTTACCTGCCATGATTTATCCCCCTTACTTCGCTTTCTTCTTACCGGCAACGGTGCGCTTGGGTCCCTTGCGGGAACGCGCATTAGTCTTGGTGCGCTGGCCATGAACCGGCAAGCCGGCGCGGTGACGACGCCCTTGATAGCAGTTGATTTCAATCTTGCGGCGAATATCCGCAGCAACTTCACGGCGCAAATCACCCTCGACCTTGTAGTTGGCCTGAATGAAATCGCGCAAAGCAATCAATTCGTCTTCAGTAAGGTCCTTGACGCGCGTATCCGGGCTCACACCGGTCGCTTCCAAGGTTTCCTTCGCGCGGGTACGTCCAATCCCGTAAATATATGTTAAAGCGATTTCCATGCGCTTTTCGCGCGGCAAATCCACACCTACCAGGCGTGCCATGTATTTCTCCTGTTTTCTTATTCAGAGGCCGTCACCCTGCCTCCCACACTGTCAATAGTGCGGCCTCGGCCCCTGATACCGAGGGTTACGGCTCACGCAACACCTGAAACTCCAGGTGAAACGATAGGCCGCTGGCGGGTGCTTGACCCAAATCGGGTCGTGCGCCGGGAGCGACGCGCCGGGACTTAGCCCTGACGCTGCTTGTGACGCGGGTTTTCGCAAATCACCATCACGCGACCGTGCCGGCGAATCACCTTGCACTTGTCGCAGATGGGTTTAACGCTGGGGTTAACCTTCATCATTTCCTCCGAGTTAGGCCATTTTACTTGTAGCGATACACTATACGGCCTCGAGTGAGGTCGTAAGGACTCAACTCGACTACCACGCGATCCTCAGGCAGGATACGGATGTAATGCTGGCGCATCTTTCCTGAGATATGCGCCAAAACCACATGCTCATTGGCCAGTTGCACCCGGAACATCGCATTAGGCAAGGCCTCAACTACTGTACCTTCGACCTCGATGACTCCGTCTTTTTTCCCCATAGGGCTAACCAATCCTCCGCAAAATGTCTTTTGGATCTTTAGAATCTGTCCTCAGGCAGGAACCCCCACCGTTAGACAGTCCAAAAGTCGATTCTAAACCTTTAATCCGCAAAACACCAAATCAGAGACTCTCCGCTAAGATGACCAAAACTGAGCCCAGACGAGGGAAAACTTGAGAATTGCCCCGGTGGGCTACTTGAGACCTTGACGGCGCAACCGCTGCCGAGTCGTTTCCAAGTTACCGGCCAAAGCCGCGGTCCGCAGCCGCGCCGCCCGCGCCTGACGTTGCGGATCACGAGCATTAATCATGGAGGTGCCAATTTGCCAGCCGGCATAAATCAGCAGCAGCTGGGCCACAAAAATCAGCACGAATGAGACTGCCGGAGGCGGAAGCAACGGGAACAGCAGCCCGAAGAAAGGAACCTTGTAACGAAATTCACCGCGAACCATATCCAGAGTGACTGTTTCGTCACTGGCCTCCGCCTGGGGATTGTCAGACTTGACGCCGAACTGCATCTCGTCGCCGGAGCCCATGACTTCGCTGACTCGCGCAATCTCGTATTTCACCGCTTCGGTCGGCTGATAAGCAATAATGTCACCCGGATTAAGCTGTTGGGCTCCCTGCTGGCGCAGCTTTTGGAACAGCAACAAATCCGATTGGGAGAAAGTCGGATTCATAGAATCATCAGGTATGGTCGTGGCGACATAGCCTTGAGTGCGAGGAATCACGGTGGTCATGATGAAAGCCACGCCCACCAGAACCAGGATGACCCAGCCAATCATGAATAAGATTGCATTACGCAAAGGGTGCTGAGACTGCTTGTTCAGCAGCGAAACAATGCGGTTGGCCTGCGTGGTCATGTCTGGGCTCACCTCCCTGAGATTACTGCTATTTTACCTGTTATTGGCTAGTGCTTGCGGTCCTTCGACGTTACTTCTTTGACCTCTTGGAGAAAAGCCGGGAAAAGAATCCCTGTTTGACTGGCTCGACCGCGGCTTCGGCATCTTCGTAACCAGCTGCGAACAGCTCCTCGTCAGCGCCTGGCACGCCCTCTGCACTTGCGGTCGGATCCCATTCGGGGTATCCCTCCTGCATAGCCTCTGGAATGTCGCCTTGCACCTGGGGAATCTCGAAGGACAGTTCCTCCTCATCACCTTCCGTTTCAGCCTGATTGGCTTGGGCCAGCATTTCCTCGGCGTTTTCACCCAGGTAAGGCAAGTCAGCAGCGGCCGGCTCAGTCCCTTCGCTTTCTTCAGCGGTGTCCCCCTCGGTCAGCTCGTCTGACATGTCGACTGGCAGTTCGGCCGGAACTTCGGACTCTGAATCGGCAAAATCTCCCAGATCGATTTCTTCCTGATTGGCCCAATCTGAATCTTGGGAAGCATCCGGCTCCTCCATCCCAATGGCCTCACTACCAGGCAAAGCCGTTTCTTGCGAAGTTTGGACGTCCCCGGGCAATTCGGCGGGACTTTCGTCCGCGAGTTCAGTTGCCTCTGCCAGCTCGGCATCGGCGGATTCTTCCATCGGCTCATCAAGACTGGGTTCTTCCGGCGTGTCAATCTCAGCCGACTCGAGATCGAGTTCCAAATCGTCCAACTCACCCAAATCCAAATCCACCAAGTCAACATCTGTTTCAGCGAAGGTTTCTTCCGTCTCGGCTGCCGGAGTCAGCATCTCCGGGAGTTCCTCGGGAATCTCCGTCTCAGGAATCTCAGCCGGTTCCGTTTCCTCAACCGGGGTTTCCTCCGTAAGTTCAGGGCTGACCTCATCCACCGGCTCCTCGGGGGCGGAATCTTGCAGAGTCAGTTCCGTCTCGATTTGGGGCTCATTAATCTCCGTTTCCTCCAGCAGTGCGGCTGCCGGTAGTTCCGCGGCAACTTCCGCGTCCTCGGGCAGAGCGGTTTGTTCAGGAGTGGCCTCAAGTTCAGTTTCATAAGCCACTTCGGCCGGTGCCTCATCTGACGTGACCGCGGGCTGATCGGGCTCTAACGGGAGGACTTCCTCAGGTTCCTCGGGGTTGACAGCCCAATGCGCCATCTCGCCTTCCACGTCACCTACGTAAAGTTCGTCATCGTTACCTTCGGACTCCAGCACGTCATCGTCGTAGACACGCTGACCGACCAAATCCTCTGCGGCGGAGATTTCCGCGGCGAGAGTCTGTTCGGGCGATTCACCGTCCGCTGGCTCAACGGGAAGCTCCTCAGGCAGCGCCTCAGGCAATTCCTCGGAAAGTTCGTCAGGCAATTGTTCCAGCAGGTCCTCAGGCTGTTGCTCAGATAATTCTTCGGGTAGTTCCTCAGGTAGCTGTTCAGGCAATTCTTCAGGAAGCTCGATTACTTCAGCGTCAGTGGCCGCATGCTCTTCGGGCTCAGACCAAGGCTCGGCCTCGTCGTGTGCGCCTTCCGGCGCCTCGCTATCAGGCAGTTCTTGGTCAAGAGTGGGTGCAGCCGTTTCCGAGGTAGATTCGTCTGCCGCCATCGGCTCTCCGAACGGCGATAAGGTTTCTTCCGGTGCCTCAGTTTCAGCAACCACGTCCTCAGGAGCGTGAGCTAGAGGAACTCCGACTTCTGGAGCTAAAGGTTCTGCCGCGTCTGTCGGGGTCGCAGCTGTTTCTGACCAGGTCGTTTCACTGGACTGCCAGTCGGCTCCATGGTCAGAAGTTTCTGTCGGCAAGGTTTCAGGTTCGGGTTCGGCTGGCATCTCAGGAGTTGGAGCCGCAGCGGAAGACGCGCGTGCGGCTGCAATGATACTCAGACCGGGAATCTCTGCTGCGGCCGGATCATTAGCCAGCGGTAGTGGCCGGCGGGATCCCGTTTCGAGAGCCTCGATGGCGCAATCCGCAATGGCTTTCCAGTCAAAACCGGCCTTGGCAAGTTCGGAGGTTTCGACCTCGGGCAAGGGCGTGTTGGGAATGTCATGGTCACTGCGGGCGGAACGCACGTGGCTGGCTAGTTCATCCAACAGTTCCGGCACGCTGGGCAGCTGGGACGGCAAGGAAACCCCGTTTGTATAGACGTAACCAGGGTTATGTTTGCGTACCTTGGCCCGCAAGCGTTCCACATCCTCACGACCTTGAGCCGTCAACGTAGGGGGACGATACCCATCATCTTCGGGCATAAACGAGGAAAACCTTTGGGCTCCCATGTTGAAACGAGAGGGGGTTGCGGGGTTGCTGCTTTCAGCCACGTTGTATTCTCCTTGCCATTCACAGTGCCGGACGGCACAGCTCTAATTATTCTATATTAGGCACCCTTAGTGAAACCTAAATCTAACCGCAAAACTTGCCAATTACAGAGGTTTATTGCCCAAAATGACCGTAATTCAACACTGACGAAAAGTAAACTTGGAAAAACCTCAACCGCGGGGCGCGATTGCCCGCGGTGAAAGCCCGAAGGGAGCCAACCCGGCGCGTCCTCCGTCTGGAGCTGTCAAAACCCACACTCCGCCGGGCAGAACCGCAACAGTGTGCTCAAAGTGGGCCGCTCTGGACCCATCCACGGTGACTGCCGTCCAACCATCGGATAGCTCTTTGGTTACGGAGCCTCCACGGGTCAACATGGGCTCGATGGCCAGCACCATCCCCGGTTTTATCTTTGGACCGCGGGCACGGGTGGAATAGTTCAACACATCGGGAGCCTGATGCATGGCGGTGCCGATACCGTGGCCTACGTACTCCTCCACGATGCCGGCCTCCCAGCCGTAGCGGAGCGTATCCTCCGCTACAACTTTCTCAACAGCATCGCCGATTTCGCCCAGATACTTGGCGTTTGCTAGGGCAGCTATCGCTGACCACAGGGCTCGTTCGGTCGTGGAAAGCAGCTGCAAATCATCGGGACGAGCATGTGTTTCACCACCGCAAATCATCGAAAATGCGGCATCACCGTGCCACTGGCGAGAAGCGTTGTCCACGATATAGGCGCCACAGTCAAAGCTCACTAAGTCGCCAAACTGCAACACCCGATTGCCTGGAATCCCGTGGACGACTTCCTCGTTAATCGAGACACAAACGGTGGCGGGAAAGCCGTCGTAGCCCAAAAAGTTAGACTTTGCGCCCATACGTTTGATGACAGCAGCGCTAATCTGATCCAGTTCTCCGGTAGTGATACCCGGCTCACAAGCCTCACGAAGAGCCTGGTGAATCGCGACTACCACCATTCCGGCGCGGCGCATTTTCAGAATTTGATTGGTGGACTTAATCTCAATGCGCCGGTCTTGGACTGACACCGAGCTAATTCCTTTCGATTTCTTCCATCACCGCAAGCAAGCGCTGGGCAATTTCAGAAATGGTGCCCTCCCCATCGACCTTGCGCAACACGCCTTCCTGCTCATAAAAATCCAGCAAGGGCTGCGTAGCTTCAAAGAAAACCTCCAGACGGTGGTCGATGACTTCGGGGGTGTCGTCGGTACGGCCTTCAATTTCGGCACGCTTCAACAGCCGCCGTTTTACCTCGGCAGCGCTGACATCCAGGTAAATCGCCGCATCCACCCGTTCGTTGGTTTCAGCCAAGACGGCTTTGAGAACCTTAGCCTGGGGAATGGAGCGGGGATAGCCGTCCAGCAAAAAGCCGGCGGTGGCATCAGTCTGACTGATGCGCTCACAGACAATCCGGTCCGTGACCGAGTCGGGAACGAACTCACCCTTGTCAATATAGGACTCAATGAGTTTGCCCAGTTCAGTCTTTTCCGCCTTATGCTTACGGAAAATATCACCGGTTGAAATCCAAGGAATCTGAAAGTGTGTTGCAATCTCTTTGGCGTGGGTCCCTTTACCCGCGCCGGGAGGACCCATAATCACCAAATTTTTCGTCATGCCATAAATCCTTCGTAGTGGTGCTGATGCAATTGAGCGTTGATGTCCTTCACCGTTTGCAGGCCAACGCCAACAATAATCAGAATTGTAGTACCGCCGAAGGGCAATTGGGGCACGTTCATCGCGACCATCGCAATCTGGGGAACCAGAGCCACGATAGTCAAGTAAACCGCACCGGCCGTAGTGATTCGAGTCATCACGTAGTGCAGGTAGTCGGCCGTGGGACGTCCCGCGCGCAGACCGGGGACGAAGCCGCCATACTTCTTCATGTTGTCCGCGACTTCCTCGGGGTTGAAAGTAATCGAGGTATAAAAGAACGCGAACGCAAAGGTCAGCAAGCCGTAAACGACCAGGTAGAACCAGGAGCTAGAACGGAAGTTCATGCTAATCCATTGAATCCACTTGGCATTTTGGTCACCGAACTGAGCCAGCATCATCGGCAGGGACAGAATCGAGGAAGCAAAGATGACCGGGATAACGCCGGACATATTAATCTTTAGCGGAATGTAGGTGGTGGTGCCGCCGTACATCCGGCGTCCCACCATGCGCTTGGCGTACTGCACGGGGATGCGACGCATGGACTGTTCCACATAGACCACAGCCAGGGTCACCAACAGAATCAGGGCAATAATCGCCAAGAACTTTTGGATACCGCCGTTACCGCCAGCAATAGCGAACAGCTTCCGCGGCAAGTTGGCGATGATAGAGGTGAAAATCAGGATGGACATACCGTTACCGACACCTTTTTCGGTAATCAGTTCACCCATCCACATAATCAAGCCGGTAGCAGCCGTCATCACCAGAATCTGGAGGACGAAAATCCAGGCAGAATCCGAGGGGATAATCTTTTCATTAGAAGCCCGGCCGAACAGTGTACCGGTCCGCGCCGCAGTGATGATGGAAGTTGATTGCAGCACGCCCAGGGCAATAGTCAGGTAGCGCGTGTACTGGGTCAGTTTCGCTTGACCGGTCTGACCTTCCTTGTGCAGGTCCTCAAAACGAGGAATGACTACGCGCAGCAACTGGATGATAATCGAAGCCGTAATGTAAGGCATGATGCCCAAGGCAAAAACAGAGAGCTGCAGCAAAGCGCCACCAGAGAACATATTCACCAAGTCGAGCAGCGACCCGTTGTTCTGAACATCAGAGATGACCGCCTTTAACGCGGCATAGTCAACACCCGGCAGGGGGATAAACGAACCCCAGCGGAACAGAGCCATGATAAAGAAGGTGAACAACAGCTTCTTACGAAGATCAGGCGTTTTGAAAGCCTGAATAAAAGCGGTAAACAAGTGTCCTCCAAAGTTTTACGGCACGTCAGTGAGCGTAGCCCACTTCCTAGCTAAACATGATACCGGTTCGACAGAGTTTGGTGGAAACGGCGGGGGACCGTTTCCGTACCCCGCCGTAATCCTCAGCGAACACGTGCGGTCAAAGACCCGCCTTGAGCCTCGACCTTAGTCTTAGCGGAGCTGGACCAAGCATCTACAGTCAAGTCAAACTTAGCTGTCGCTTCACCGGTTCCCAGCACCTTGACCAGGGAATTCTTACGGACCAGACCCTTGTCAACCAAGTCGTCAACCGTCAAAGTGCCGCCCTTGGGGAACACTTCGGAGAGGCGATCCAGGTTCACTACCTGGTACTCGACATGGAAGGGGTTCTTAAAGCCGCGCAACTTAGGCAGACGCATATGCATCGGCATCTGGCCACCCTCGAAGCCCAAAGGCACTTGGTAACGTGCCTTGGTACCCTTGGTGCCGCGACCCGAAGTCTTACCCTTCGAACCTTCACCGCGGCCGACACGAGTCTTGGCCTTGTTAGAGCCCGGAGCCGGACGCAAATCGTGCAGGTAAGTCACCTTAACGTCGTCGCTGGCAGCTGCCTTTTTAGCGGTGGCTGCCGGCTTCTTGGCAGCAGCCGGAACTTTCTTTGCCGCGGGTTTTTCCGCGGCGGTCTTTTCCTCTTCGCTCTCGCTCATCAGTCGACCTCCTCCACGCTTACTAGGTGGCGCACCTTATGCACCTGGCCGCGCACGGCCGGATTATCAGGGCGAACCACAGACTGACGAATTTTCTTTAGTCCCAGGGAAGCCACAGTAGCCCGCTGATCTCGCGAGGAACCAATCGTGGACTTCACCTGAGTGATTTTCAGGTTCTTAGCCATTACGCACTCACTCCTTCGGCAGCCAATTCAGCCTCGGCTTTAACCGCTTCGGCGCGCACCTGAGCTTCACCTTCGGCGCGAGCCCGCAACATGCCGGCAGGAGCCACGCGCTCCAGCGGCAAACCGCGGCGAGCCGCTACGGCTTCCGGCTGTTCGAGTTGCTTCAACGCATCCACGGTACCGCGCACGATGTTCAACGCATTGTCAGAGCCCAAAGACTTGGACAAAACGTCGCGGATTCCGGCGCATTCCATAACCGCACGCACCGGGCCGCCGGCGATTACACCGGTACCGGGGGAAGCCGGCTTGAGCAGTACTACGCCCGCAGCATCCTCACCGAGAACCTCGTGGACGATAGTGTGGCGAATCATCGGAACATGGAACATGGACTTCTTAGCCTCTTCCACGCCCTTAGCAATCGCTGCCGGAACTTCCTTAGCTTTGCCGTAACCAACACCGACGGTACCTTCCCCGTCGCCAACCACGACCAGAGCGCAGAAGGACATGTTACGACCGCCCTTCACCACCTTGGACACACGGTTGATGGTCACCACGCGTTCAATGTATTTGTCATCAGCGCTGCCGCCACGACGATTGTCACGGCGGTCATCGCGTTCACGGCGATTTCCGCGGCGCTCCCGGCGACCGCCACGATCCTGGGCATCATTAGCACCAAAGTCCGTGGTCTGGTCCACAGAGTCTGCGGTCTCGCCTGTAACCTGCTGTTCTTGTTCAGCCATTTTCTCAACTTTCCTTACAGACTCAGTCCGCCCTCGCGGGCACCTTCAGCCACAGCCGCAACGCGACCGTGATACATATTTCCACCGCGATCAAACACACACTGGGTAATCCCAGCGGCTTTGGCACGCTGTGCAATCAACTTGCCAACTTCGGTCGCCTTGGCCACCTTGTTGTCTTTAGCACCACGCAAAGCGTCCTCCATGGTGGAAGCGCTCACAATAGTCTTGTGCTCGTAATCGTTGACAAGCTGGGCGACCATGTGCCGGTTAGAACGGGTCACGACCAAACGCGGCTTTTCCGCAGATCCGAACATGCTCTTGCGGACCCGCTGGTGGCGACGCAGACGCGACAGCCGCTTGCCTTTACCCTTTACAGAATAAGCCATGATTACTTACCTGCCTTTCCAACCTTGCGGCGAATATTTTCGCCCAGATAATGCACGCCTTTACCCTTGTAAGGCTCCGGCGGACGAATCTTGCGCAGATTCGAGGCGACCTCGCCGACCTGTTCCTTCGAGATACCCTCGACGGTGACCCGGTTACCTTCCACCTTGAACGTGATGCCCTCGGGGGGCTCCACGTTGACGGGGTGCGAAAAACCGAGTTGGAACTCCAGGCCAGCGCCCTTTTGGTTGACACGGTAACCAGTGCCCTGAATCTCCAGAACCTTGGAATATCCGTTGGTGACACCCTCAACCATGTTGGCGATGAGGGTACGAGTCAAACCGTGCAGAGAACGGGATTCGCGTTCATCATCAGGACGGCTCACGACCACGGTCGACCCATCAACCTTTGCGGTAATCGGGCTGGCCACGGACATGGTCAAGGTACCCTTGGGACCCTTGACGGAAACGTCTTGTCCATTGATATTTACTTCCACACCGGCGGGAATTTCCACCGGAATCTTACCGATACGCGACATGTCAGCCTCCTTTACCAGATGTAGGCGATAACTTCTCCGCCTACACCCTTGTCGGCTGCCTCGCGGTCAGTGAGCATACCGGACGAGGACGAGATAATCGCCACGCCCAGGCCGCCCAGGACCTTCGGCAGTTTGGTGGACTTTGCATACACCCGCAAACCGGGCTTGGAGACGCGTTTCACACCGGAAATCGCGCGTTCACGTTTGGCGCCGTACTTTAGGTTAAGCGTCAAAGTTTTACCGACTCGCGCTTCCTCGACTTCGTAGTCTTTGATGTAACCCTCAGTCTGAAGAATGTTCGCGATTGCGGCCTTCATTTTCGAGTACGGCATAGATACCGACTCGTGGTACGCCGAACTGGCGTTGCGCAGACGTGTCAGCATGTCTGCTATGGGATCAGTCATTGTCATTGGGCTTGGGCCCTTTCTGAGGCGGTTTCGTAATCGACCTGCCCCCTAATGTGTTTACCAGGAAGACTTCTTAACGCCGGGGAGCTCGCCATTATGGGCCATCTCACGCAGGCAGATACGGCACAAGCCAAACTTGCGATACACCGAATGAGGGCGACCACAGCGCTGGCACCGAGTGTAGGCACGCACCGCAAACTTGGGTTTGCGCGCAGCCTTGTTCTTCAAAGCGGTTTTAGCCATTCTTAATCCTCCTTGAACGGGAAACCGAGGTACTTCAGCAGTGCCCGGCCTTCGTCATCAGTAGCAGCGGTGGTTACGACCGTGATGTCCATCCCCCGTACATGGTCGATGGAGTCCTGGTCAATCTCATGGAACACGGATTGTTCGGTCAAGCCGAAAGTGTAATTTCCGTGACCGTCGAACTGCTTGGAGCTCAAACCACGGAAGTCGCGGATACGCGGCAAAGCCGTGGAAAGCAAGCGATCGAGGAACTCCCACATGCGGTCACCGCGCAGGGTGACGTGAGCCCCGATCGGGGAACCTTCACGCAACTTGAACTGGGCGATGGACTTGCGAGCCTTGTCAACCACGGGCTTCTGGCCGGTGATGGTGGACAGGTCAGAGATAGCGCCTTCCATGAGCTTGTGGTCGTGCGCAGCGGCACCCACACCCATGTTCACGACAATCTTTTCCAAACCGCCAACCTGGTTAACGTTCTGGTGCTTGAATTCCTTGAGTAGCTGGCCCTTGATTTCTTCGCGGTACTTGGTCTTAAGCCGCGGGGTGTATGTTTCCTCTGCCATTACAGATCCTTCCCGGTAGCTTTGGACACGCGAATCCGAACGGTCTTTTCTTTACCATCGCGATCCACGACCTCTTCGCGCATCCCCACCCGGGTACCCGCAATCTTCTTGGTCGTGTTACCCAGCTTGGCCTTGGCCGCCGCGGGCTCGTAGTACATCACGTTGGAAATATGAATGGAGGCCTCTTTCGTTTCGATGCCGCCAGTCGGTCCCTGATGGGTCCGCCCCGCCTTGTTGTGGTGCTTCATCATCATGATGCCTTCGACCACCACGCGTTCACGCTTCCGGTCGATTTGCAGAATCCGGCCATGCTTGCCTTTGTCGCGGCCAGTTATCACCACGACTTCGTCGCCAACCTTCAACTTTGCTGCCATCAGATCACCTCCGGGGCGAGTGAAATAATGCGCATGAACTTCTTTTCGCGAAGTTCACGCCCGACGGGCCCGAAAATACGGGTGCCGCGCGGCTCCTCATCGTTCTTGAGGATGACAGCGGCGTTCTCGTCGAAACGAATGTAGGAACCGTCCTTGCGGCGGGTCTCCTTTTTGGTGCGGACTACGACGGCCTTAACGACCTCACCCTTTTTCACGTTGCCGCCAGGGATAGCATCCTTGACGGTCGCGACAATGGTGTCGCCGATGCCGGCGTAGCGTCGCTTCGAGCCGCCCATCACACGGATGCAAAGGATTTCCTTAGCCCCCGTGTTGTCGGCGACCTTCAGTCGCGACTCCTGCTGAATCATCTTTTCTCCTTCGTCTGGCCGGTTCTCAACAGAGCCTTGCCGAACCTATCTTGCGTTGCAAGGGCGCACAAATCCCACCTCAAACGGGCGAAATTGAAACCCCTGGCTGACACAGACACATTTGTGAGAGGTCTCAGCCAAAAGCAACCCTCCAAGTCTAGTATTTATTGGCGGGGGTGGCAAACCGCAGCGAAACCACCATTCGTCCCGTTGCGAAAACCGCTAAGCTGAGATTGTGTTTGATGATCTCTTACAAGCTAATGCTCAATACGCCAAAAATTTCCCCTACCGTGGCCTGCCCGGCGCTCTCGCGCATGGGTTGCTGATTGTGACTTGTATGGATTCCCGTCTTGATCCTCTCGAGATTTTTGGGCTAAAGGTTGGACAGGCCAAGGTTCTGCGCACTCCCGGCGGATTCTTGAAACCCAGCACGTTGGCTGGTGCCATCGCAGCGGTTCATAAACTAAATGTGGACCGAATTATGGTGCTGGAACACACCAATTGCACCATGGCTTCCACTGACGAAGCGGGACTTCGGGCCATTATTGCCAAACAAGCTGGACAGCCCGTTGGAGATTTGGTTTTTGGCGCAGATCCGAACCAGGACCAACATTTGCGTGATGACGTGGAGACTCTGCGCAACCACGCCCTGATTAAAGGGTTTGCCGAAGTTGGCGGGTTTATGTATGACGTAGAGACCGGACAAGTTACCCAAGTGTGTTGAACCCCAGCACGTTTAACCGATGCGTCACAATAGACTGCCTCACTTCCCAGACTCTGCAACACTGGTCAGCCTTTGCGCGACTTGGCGTTCCTGAAGCCGCAACGATTAATGGGTAGCGAACCAAGGAATTTTCCTGGTAAGTTGGGACGTAGGTGTTGCTATTTATTCTTGAGGAGGAATTATGTCCAACCCTTATCAGCCCCAGCAAAGTAATCCTGGTCAGGTCCCCGGGCCGCAGCCCGGACAGCCGATGGGTCAACCGATGGGCCAGCAGATGCCGGGGCAACCCATGCCCGGTCAATTCGCCCGCCCTTATGAGCACCCCCAGGAACAGACCGTAATGGTACTGGCTATTATCGGCATCTTCTTTTGGCTTTGCTCACCTATTGCCTGGTATCTGGGCAGCAAAGCGAAAAATGAGATGGTGGCTCAAAATATGGAACCTACTTCCAGACTAAGGACTTGGACCACGGTCGCTATGGTAATCACGATTTTGGGACTCATCGGTATCGGTATCACCATCATCTTGACGGTTGTGGGAGGACTGGCGTTCATGGGAGCAGCGGCTAGCGAATCGAGCGCGGGTCTCTTGCCGGCACTGAGCGCCATCTAAATCCGTCTCGATTCCATCACGAGCCTCCGATGGGCCTTACCTGCGGGTGAGGCCCATCATGGTTTTTAGCGCCCAAAAGGCACCATCTGTCGGACTCCCCCGTAAAGTCTCATCTACGTTGAGAAGACACCGGTGTCTTCACGGGGAGACAGAACCGTAAAATAACTGTTTGCCCAGGCACCATGCCCGGGCAAACAGTTATTTAGTGCTCATTTTCCGAAAGGCACGCCGCAACGTAAAATCACATTCGCCCACGGAGTATCTTCCCCAGTTCTGACTACAAAAGCTGCTTGCGCTACCCGGCGCTTGAGTTCCTCATGTGGAATCGTGTCATGAGTCCCAGGAATCTCGGCAAACCAAGATTCCACCTCGGTGCCGATAGCCTCGGAGGCATAGCAGCACGCTTCTATTTCAAGCTCTGACAACAGAGCCTGGAGTACCGGTTGAAAACGAGGCAAACCGAACACCACACTCAAATCCACCACAGGAATATCCCGAGGAATCGGTAGGCCACAGTCCGCCAACACGAGAGTGTCTGTGTGTCCCAAACATGCGATTTGAGCGAGAAGATTGCGATTCAAAATGCCTTGTTTCTTCATCAGATTCCTTTCAAGGTTTTGGCTGTCTGCCAATAAGAAGATTGCGCGCCAGGGTATTTTACTGTTTCGGAAGCAAATCGCGTCGCAGCCAATGCGCTATCTTGGAGGGATTGACCCTCAGCTAATTTTGCCGCTAGCACTCCGGTGAACGCGTCACCCGCACCTACTGCATCCACAGCTTGAACAGGGATGGCATCTAGATGAGAAACGCTAATACTACCTTCCGAAGTATGTTCCCCCAACAGTGATCCTTGCGAACCAAGAGTCAGAACCACCGAGGGAACTCCTGCTTCCAGCAATGCTTTCGCGACATCAATGTCCTCAGCATTGTTGAGATTCAATCCTAAGCAGCTTGCCGCTAGACGTGACTCGGACTCATTTACTACCAGCGGATTACTATGCAAAAGTAGCCATGGATTCACAGCTATTGCTGGGGCGAGATTCAAAACCACCCGCTTTCCGGATTCCACAAATCGTTTTGCGGCCTCCAGAATGCAGTCTTGCGGAATTTCTGCCTGCATCACCAGGATATCGGCTTGGTGCAATGCCGGGTTAATCCACTCGATTTCACCACTATTCATAGCTCCGTTTGCTCCGGGGACTACGATAATGAAGTTTTCGCCTTCCTGTTCAACGGTTACAACCGCCAGACCGGTGGGAGTGTCTACTTGACGCACAAAACTCAAGTCCACGCCAGCTTTTTGCAGAAACTCCACCACCACCTGCGCATTGGCATCCTTTCCAACCTGTCCAATCATCATCACTTGGTGTCCAGTCAGAGCGGCAGCAAGAGCTTGGTTCGCTCCCTTACCTCCGGCACTAACTCCGCCACCCCCACCTAAAAGGGTCTCTCCCGGCTGGGGGTGGCGAGCCACTGTCAGATTCAGGTCAGCGTTCAGAGATCCGAAAACAGCTATTGTCACTTGGCATACTCCGCAACATTTTCTTTGGTGACAGTCTTGACCTCCACCGGAACATTGGCATCGGCCTTCCCGCTTTCCAAGAACTTAATGGCTTGATCCACGGCGATTTTACCCAGTTCTTTAGGTTGCTGAGCAATCGTTCCAAGCATGGTTCCATCCTGCACAGCCTGCAAGCCATCATTCGTGCCATCGAAGCCAAAGACGAATACATCTTTACCAGCCTTTTCCGCTAAGGCTTTCAAAGCTCCCAATGCCATCTCATCGTTGTGCGCAAAGATAGCCTTCACATTTGGATTAGCCTGCAGCAGGTTTGACGCCACGTCCAACCCCTCGGCGCGGTCAAAGTTAGCAGTCTGGGAAGCAACTACCTTGATATTCGGGAAGGCCTTGATGCCTTCCTCGAAGCCCTGACCACGGTCACGAGTTGCGGAGGCACCCGGCACCCCTTGAAGCACAATGACGTCTCCTTTCTCGCCGATGGCCTTGGCAATCTGCTCCGCCGCAAGTTTGCCGCCGAGTACGTTATCCGAAGACACAAAAGAATCCAGTTTGCCGGTAGTGACGCCGCGATCAACCGCAATAACAGGAATTTTTGCACCATTCAACGCTTCAACAGAGGGTCCCGCCGCATCGGAGTCCACCGGGTTAATAATTACCGCACTCACGCCCTTGCTGATGGCATTTTGAGCCTGGTTAGCCTGGGTGGCCGAATCATCCTGAGCATCAGAAATCTCCAGCGTGTAGCCCTTTGCTTCCGCTTCGGCCTTGGCACCGTCGCTCAGGTCGACAAAGAAGGGGTTGCTCAGGGTAGAAACTAGCAATACCAGGTTTTTCCCACCTGAGGCACTGCCCGTCTCCCCTGAGGAGGCTCCGTTATTGGCAGCATCGGCGCCGCCGCAAGCACTCAAGCCTAAGATTCCTAGAGTTAGGACGGCTCCGGATGCAAATAACTTGTGAAATTTTTTCATAATATGTTTACCTTTCTGGTTGTTTTGTTCCGGGATTTTCCTCGAAACATGTTGTTTATTTATTGCAATGTCTGAATGCGCAAGGTAGGCTTCCTCTTCCTAGGGCAAGCCCTACTCTTGTGGTTTAGTGTGCAGATTCTTTGTTCTTCAAAGCATCAATCCCCACCGCTATGGCGATGACCAGTCCTATAACCACCTGTTGCCAGAAGGAAGGAACATTCATAATGTTGAGCCCGTTACGAATTACCGCCAGCAAGAGAGCCCCAACCAGAGTTCCGGAAACCTTACCTGAACCGCCGGCCAGGGATGCGCCTCCAATCACAACCGCGGCAATAGCGTCGAGCTCGTATCCCACACCGGCTTGAGCTCCAGCGGAATTAAGCCGACCAGCCATAACCATTCCTGCCACACCTGCATAGAGTCCGCACAACGCAAACACGGTCACCTGCACTTTTTTCACGGGAATGCCCGAAAGCCGAGCGGCCTCGATATTGCCGCCGACAGCATACATGGCACGTCCCATAGCGGTACGGTTGAGGATTAAAGCCGCCACGATTCCCGAGAGAGCAAACACGATAATCGGGACGGGAATCGGGCCTAGACTCCCGCCTAACAAATTCACTGCGGGTGGGGTAGGAATCGGTTTACCTTGGGAAATGACCAGGGTGAGTCCACGCGCTATGGACAGCATCGCTAGAGTAGCAATGAAAGACGGCAAACGAAAATATGCATTGCTAATCCCGTTTACTGCCCCGCACGTGATTCCAGCTAACAATCCGACTAGCAAAGCCAGCCAGCTGGGGACGCCCATAACAGTGAAAGCGTAAGCACCCACCATGGCTGACAGGGCCAACATGGAACCAACCGACAAGTCGATACCAGCTGCCACGATCACGAAAGTCATTCCAAACGCAAGAATGGCAGTGACCGCTGTCTGCACACCGATTTGGGTAATGTTATTGACCGAGAGGAACACCGGTGACGCTAGACTCAAAACGATGGCCAGGATTACCAAACCGACTAGGGCTCCATTGTTGGCAAGGAAGGTTTTGACCTTAACCAGTCCGCTAGACGGTTTCACTTCACGTTTAGTACTCGGTTTCGTTACTGTTTGCATATTGACCTTCTTTTCTAGATCTGTGACAACTCTGCGACATTGGAAACCGCCAGTGTCATGATTTCATCTTGAGTGGTTCCTTTACCTGGGAGTTCCCCTGCAACACGGCCTTCCGACATCACCAGAATCCGATCTGACATACCGAGTACCTCAGGCAATTCGCTTGAAACCATCACCACCGCGCCACCATCGGACACGATTTGATTAATAAGTTCATAAATCTCGACTTTTGCGCCCACATCGACCCCGCGAGTCGGCTCATCGAGAAGTAGCACCTTCGATTCGGCCAACACCCACCGTCCAAAGACTAATTTTTGTTGGTTTCCACCCGAAAGCTCTTTGACTTTCTGATCAATGCTCTCCATACGAACTCGCATCCGCTGGGACACTCCCTCAGCTTGTTTACGCAACATTCCTCGTTGCGCTATCCCCAAACGAGCACTGGGCATGAGTTTTGCATAGCCGAGGTTTTCGCAAGCCGTAGCACCCAAAACTAGGCCCTGAGCCTTTCGGTCTTCAGGAACCATGCCCAGACCTAGAGAAATCTTCTTAGCAATCTGGGAATTCGGCACTTCTTTTCCCTGAATTCGGATTATTCCTGAGTCAAATGTGTCGGCTCCGGCGATGGCTCTTAAAACCTCGGTTCTTCCTGCACCAACCAGCCCGGCGATGCCCAGCACCTCTCCAGCGCGAACATTGAAACTGACATCGGAGAATTTCCCTGCTGAACTGAGATTTTTAACCTCTAGCATTATCTCTCCGGCTTTAACCTTGCGGGCAGGAAACTGCTCGTCAATAGAACGTCCCACCATGAGACGCACTAGCTCGGGCTCTGGAGTTTGCGCATCTACTTGCGCCACCAGGTTTCCGTCCCGCAGCACCGACACCGTGTCCCCGATTTCAGCCAGTTCGTTTAGGTGATGAGAGATAAAAATCATCCCCACACCCTGTGACTTAAGTGAGCGCATCAGTTCGAACAAGACCTTTATCTCTTTTGTCGTCAAGGCGGCTGTAGGCTCATCAAGAATCAGTATTTTGGACTTCACTGAGAGAGCCTTGGCGATTTCCACCAGCTGCTGACCTGCTATCCCCAATTCACCCACAGGCTGTTTGAGGTTGAGCTTCATGCCTACCAAATCCAAAGCTTCTTGCGCTTGGCTATAAAGTTCTCGTTTATCTAACATTCCGGCCTTAGTTGGGAGTCTGCCCAGCAGAAGGTTCTCTGCCACACTCATCTTGGGGACGAGGTTGAGTTCCTGGTGAATTACCGAGATTCCGTGCGCCTCCGCGTCCTTAACGTTAGCTATTGTCACAGGTTTGCCATCCAGGAACAGCTCGCCCTTGTCTGCACCATATATCCCGGCAATGATTTTTATGAGGGTGGATTTCCCGGCGCCGTTCTCGCCCAACAACACATGTACTTTCCCTGGTTCTACGCGTAGAGATATGTCTTTTAACACCTCTACTGGCCCAAAAGACTTGTAAATATGCTTTAGCTCCAACGTTGTCATCTGCGCTGCTCCTTACTTTGCCCGCGCTGTGGATTTGCGAAGTATGAGAGAGGTTGGCAAGTGAAGGCTTTGCGCTTCTTCCCCCGAAATTAGTTTCTGCAACTCCTCAACGGCCAGAGAACTCATTTGCTCAATGTCCTGATTAATCGTGGTCAACGGCGGATTGAGATGCTCCATGATTGGCAGGTCATCATAACCGATAATTGATAAATCCTGTGGTACATGGATTCCCTGTTTACCGAGATAACTGAGTATCGGCCACAGGCGAGGAGTGTAGGCAATAATGGCTGCACTGACATTGGCCTCCAGCAGCTCTTGCATCAACGCAACCGAGTGTTCTTCACCTGCCGGCTTTGGATCAACCACGGTTTCCAGCCCTAGTTCAGCACCAACCTCTTGAAAGGCTCGAAGACGCTGTTGAGTAGTTGAAGTATGTTCTGGACCCAACACCATCCCAATGCGTTTGTGTCCCAGCCCCTGCAGGTGAATCAGCGCCTCCCGAATTCCTGGGTAGGCATCTGAATCTACTGTAGGTACCTCGTAACCATCCATCGTGCGGTCAACAAACACAACAGGAACACCCGCTCGTTGCACCTGTTTCAGAGCTGAGGAATGTCGGCTCTGAATAACCAGAATCATCCCATCCACTCGATGTTCCAAAGCTTGATGAAGAAATTGCTCCTGTTGCTCAAAGTTCTCTGAGGCGTTGCCGATAATCATGGCATACCCGGATTCTGCCAGGCTAGTTTGCAGTCCGTGGGCAAGGAGACCGAAATAGGGGTTGCGCACGTCCGAAACAAGTACTGCCACAACCCGATTCTGTTTTGAACGCAAAGAACGGGCTAGGCCATTAGGGGTGTAGTGCAGCTTTTTAATCGCCGTATACACCTGCAGTTTTGCCTTTTCAGAAGCCGATTTTCCCGAGAGAACGCGCGACACGGTAGCCACCGAAACTCCAGATTCCTCGGCTACATCTTTGATAGTCACGTTAGCACGCATTGACTCTCCACTCCATTGTGTAAACGATTACATGTAAACGTTTACACAAATCCTGCCATACAAAAGTGTGCCCTGTCAAGCAAAACAGAAAAGAAAATTTCCTCCCGGCCAGAACCCCTATTCAACTACATTTAACAGGGAAACTACTCGCGCTGGAACGTGAGGTCTGTATCCGTATGCTCCTCTAAACCTCCTACCAGGAAGAGGTAACAATGATGTTTTGGAAAACTTATATCCCCGCTTCTATAACCCCCAAAGCCGCGTGCAGCACTTCGGGGGTGGTCGCTAGGTTCAAACGGAAAGATTTTTCAAAGCCTTTGCCCAAGTCCGCGCCATCGTTGACAATTACCCCACGATCCCGCAGGGTCTGGGCGGGACAATCTCCGAGGATTCCATCGGTTTCCCACCATGACAAATAGGTCGCCTCGGGGAGGAACACCCGGAAGTGCTCACCGTGATTTGTCAGCCAGTTGCGGACAGTTTCCCGGTTTTCGACAATCTGAGCTTTGACTTCCCCCAGCCATTCGCGGCTATCGCGAAAAGCACTGATGGATGCCAGCATCCCCCATGGGGTCGCCCCGGAGGCAAAAACTTGCAGCGGGGTGCGCAAACGTTGCCGCAGCGATTCGTCGGGAATGATCCACTGTGCACAGTGCAGACCAGGGATGTTCCACCCTTTTGAGGCAGCTGACGCAGTCACGGTCCGGGAAGCTGCCAAATCAGAGAAATTAGCGAAAGGCTGGAGTTTGCCGTCCAAGACTAGCGGGGAATGAATCTCATCTGAGAACACTAGAACGTTCGGATATTGTTCCAAAATAGCGCACAAGCCAGACATTTCGGCGGGACTCACACACTTGCCTACGGGGTTCCAGGGGTTGCACAACACCAGCATTCCCCCGGCCGGGGCCGAGCGGAAAACCTGCGAGATTCCCTCCAGGTTCAGCTGATATTGCCCAGTTTGCGCATCATAGTTGGACACGACCTGGACGACTTCGTGGCCTTGGTCCTGGGGCATAGTCAAAAATGGCATGTAGGCCGGGATCGGCACCACTACCGGAGCCTGCGGGGGAAGAATACTCATCACCGCTTGCAGCACCGACAATACGTCCGAGGCCACACCAACCGCATCGGGCTCGATTTGCCAGCCAAATTCATCCGCATAGAACTCGCGCATCGCCTGGCACACCTGCTGGGATAGACCTACGGGAGGATAACCGGTAACGGTGTCGTCGAGGGCGGACTGCAGGGTATCCCTCACGGCGGGCGCGATTCCAAAGTCCATTTCCGCGACCCACATTCCCAGGGATCCGGGGTAGATGCTCCACTTCAGGGAACGAGAATTTTTCAATTCAGACAAAGACGGTAACGCAATCACACCTATATTCTAGAGGGAGATGCACGCCAAAATGCGGTCAAGCGCCGCGCTTTCAACAGTCGGGACAAACGGCGGGGAAAATAGGACGCAGCCCGGACACATAGTGTATCCGAGCCGCGTCCTTTATCCAGATTGAAAGGTCTTAAAGACCTCAACCGAGTTTTAGTTGTGGAGAATTACTTGGCCTTTTCGGCAATCTCCACCAGGCGCCAGTGCTTCGTCTTGGACAGCGGGCGCGTTTCCATGATGACGACCAAGTCACCGATACCGGCGAGATTTTGCTCATCATGAACCGTAACCTTCTTGGTTTTGCGCATGACCTTGCCGTAAAGCGGGTGCTTCACGCGGTCTTCGAGTTGAACCACGATGGTTTTTTCCATGCGATCGGACACCACGTAGCCGCGGCGCACCTTACGGTGATTGCGTTCGGTCGTTTCGGTGGTCATAGTTTCGTCTGCCATTGATTACTCCTTAACGCTGGGCTCGGTACGAATGCCGAGTTCCCGCTCACGGTAAATGGTGTAGATACGAGCGACATCGCGGCGAACCGCCTTGATGCGGCCGTGGTCTTCGAGCTGACCGGTAGCTTGGGCGAAACGCAGGTTGAAAAGCTCCTGTTTCGCGTCCTTCAGCTTCATCGCGAGCTGCTCGTTATCCATGGCGTCCAAATCGTTAGGAGCCAGTCCTTTGGAACCTATCATGTTCATTCACCACCCTCTCGGGAAATAAAACGTGTCTTGATGGGCAGTTTGTGCTGGGCGCGAGACAAAGCTTCGCGAGCCAGTTCTTCACTAACACCGGCGATTTCAAACAGCACACGGCCGGGCTTCACCGGAGCCACCCACCATTCGGGGGAACCTTTACCAGAACCCATACGAGTTTCCGCGGGCTTCTTGGTCAGCGGACGATCCGGGAAGATGTTAATCCAGATCTTGCCACCACGCTTGACGTGACGAGTCACGGCAATACGAGCCGCTTCAATCTGACGGTTAGTCAGGTAAGCGCCCTCCAGGGCTTGGATACCGTAATCGCCGAAAGCGATTTCGGTGCCGCCCTTAGCGTAGCCACGCCGGCCCGGACGGTGCTGGCGACGCCACTTAGTACGACGAGGAATCAGCATTGCTTATGCCTCCGTTTCTGTGGTTGCCCCGGCGGCGACAGTCGCGGCTTCGGGGGTTTCGTTTACGTTTTCGTTGGCCGCGTTGTCAGCAGGACGGTCGGCACGAGGACGGCGGGTCCCCGCGTGACGGTCGTTGCGGCGACCCGTGCGGCCAGCCTGTTCAGCCTGCATCCGGTTCCAATCCCGTTCGGTCATGTCACCCTTGTAAATCCAGACCTTCACACCGATGCGCCCAAAAGTGGTCCGCGCTTCGTAAAAGCCGTAATCGATGTTGGCACGCAGGGTGTGCAGCGGCACGCGGCCTTCCCGGTAGAACTCGGAGCGGGACATTTCCGCACCGCCCAAACGACCGGAGCACTGCACGCGGATACCTTTGGCACCCGCACGCTGCGCAGACTGCATTCCCTTACGCATCGCGCGGCGGAAAGACACACGGGCGCTGAGCTGTTCAGCAATGGACTGAGCGACCAGCTGCGCATCCAAATCGGGGTTCTTAACCTCGCGAATGTTCAACTGCACCTGTTTGCCCGTCAGCTTTTCCAGCTGGGCACGCAAGCGATCCGCTTCCGCGCCGCGGCGTCCGATGACGATACCGGGACGAGCCGTGTACAGGTCCACAGACACACGATCGCGGGTCCGTTCGATTTCGACCTTAGAAATACCGGCGCGTTCCAACTTGTCCTGCATGAGACGACGAATCTCGACGTCTTCCTTCACGAAGTCGCGGTAACGCTGACCGGACTTCGTAGAGTCAGCAAACCAGCGGGAACGGTGTTCCGCGGTTACGCCCAGACGGAAACCAGTGGGATGTACTTTCTGACCCATTATTTACTCCGCTCCCTTCTCAGTGCTTTTCGCGGCGGGCTTTTTTGCCGCCGTGCTCTTCGTAGCCGTGGACTTGGCCGCGCTCGACTTCGCAGTCGTGGACTTCGCGGTCGTAGCCTTGGTTCCTGCGGACTTAGTCGTGGTCGACTTAGTGGTCGAGGACTTCGCAGCCGTGGACTTGGTCGTGCTCGACTTGGTAGCCGCGGCCTTGCTCGTCGCGGACTTCGTTGCGGCCGGCTTCTTAGCAGGAGCCTTCTTGGCCGCGGTCGTGGACTTCGGAGCCGACTCTTCCTTGGCCTCTACCGGCTTAGCTGCCTTCTTAGTGACAGCGGCCGCAGCAGACTTCTTTGCGGCGGAAGCCGAAATCCGATCAGCTTCCGGACGGCGCTGAGACGGCAAGTACGGAGCAGCAAGTTCCTTCTTGTCTTCCGCGTCCCCCACCACAATGGTCAGGTGAGAAGTACGCTTCAAGATACGCGCCCCACGCCCTTGTGCCCGGGCCCGGAAACGCTTCATCGTGGGTCCGTCATTGACGTAGGCCTCAACGATGTACATCTGATCAGAATCAAAAGACGTACCGGCGTTGCGAGCCGCCTGTTCGGCGTTAGCCAGGGCGGAAACCAAAGTCTTGCGAATCGGCAAGGCCGGCTTTTGCGGAGCAAACTTCAGCACGTCAAGCGCCTTGTTCGCTTCCATTCCGCGCACCTCATTCATGATGCGGCGAGCCTTTTGCGGCGTCACGCGCACATAGCGGGTATGAGCAGTAGCTTTCATGTTCTATCCCTCCCCCGCTTTAGCGGCGACCTTTCTTGTCTTCCTTGTCGTGACCACGGAAGGTACGAGTCGGAGCGAATTCGCCCAACTTGTGACCGACCATGGATTCGGTGATAAACACCGGCACGTGCTTGCGACCGTCGTGCACCGCGATGGTGTGACCCAGGAAATCCGGGGTAATCATCGAACGGCGCGACCAGGTCTTAATGACGTTCTTTGTGTTGGCCTCGTTTTGTGCGTCCACCTTCTTTTGCAGGTGAGCATCAACAAAGGGGCCTTTCTTCAAACTGCGTGGCATAAACAAACTCCCCTATCAGCGATTCTTGCCAGTCTTACGGCGACGGACAATGTACTGATTCGACGCCTTCTTCTTGCTACGAGTACGACCCTCGGGCTTGCCCCAGGGGCTCACCGGGTGACGACCACCGGAAGTACGGCCTTCGCCACCACCGTGCGGGTGGTCAACCGGGTTCATAACCACACCGCGGACCTTCGGACGGCGTCCCAACCAACGGGAGCGACCGGCCTTGCCCAAGTCGATGTTGGAATGATCGGAGTTGCCGACCTCACCAATGGTGGCGCGGCAACGAGCATCCACGTTACGGATTTCGCCAGACGGCATCCGTAGCTGGGCAAAACGACCCTCTTTGGCAACCAGCTGGACAGAAACCCCCGCGGAGCGGGCAATCTTGGCGCCGCCGCCCGGACGCATCTCTACCGCGTGAATCGTGGTACCTAGCGGAATGTTCTTCAGCGGCAAGTTGTTGCCGGGCTTGATATCCGCAGTGGGACCCTGTTCGATGGAATCGCCCTGCTTCAACTTGGACGGAGCCAAGATGTAGCGCTTTTCGCCATCGGCGTAGTGCAGCAAAGCAATGCGCGCCGAACGGTTCGGATCGTATTCAATGTGAGCCACCTTGGCGGGAATACCATCCTTGTCGTGACGACGGAAATCAATCAGGCGATACTGGCGCTTGTGGCCGCCACCGCGACGACGAGAGGTAATCCGACCTTTGTTGTTGCGCCCACCGGTCTTGTGCAGCGGACGAACCAGGGACTTTTCCGGGTGATCACGCGTAATTTCCGCGAAATCTGACACGGAAGAACCACGACGGCCCGGAGTTGTTGGCTTGTACTTACGAATTCCCATGAGTTATCCCCCTTAGGCCTGCATCCCAAAGACGTCAATCGAGCCCTCTTTGAGGGTGACGATGGCGCGCTTGGTGTCGTTACGCTTGCCCCAGCCGGTGCGGGTGCGCACGCGCTTGCCCTCACGGTTCTGGGTATTGACGGAAGCAACCTTTACCTTAAAGATTTCTTCGATAGCCGACTTGATTTCGACCTTGTTTGCGTCGGGAGCCACCACGAAGGTGTACTGACCGTGGTCAATCAAGTTGTAGGCTTTTTCGCTGACGACGGGCTTAATAATCACGTCGTGCGGGTTCTTAGTCTTTTCCAGGCTCACTTGTCTTCTCCTTTCCCAAGGAAGGAGTCCAACGCCGTCGCCGAGAACACCACATCGTCGTTAGCCAACACATCGTAGGTGTTCAGCTCGCCGACGAACAGAGCGTGGTGCTCGCTGAGGTTATTCACACTCAACGCCACGACGTCATCAACTTCCGGGGTCAACACAATCAGGGCGCGACGATCGTCGACAACACCCTGCAAAGCTGCTTTCGCGGCCTTGGTGGACGGGGCTTCCTTGACGCCGAAGTCGCTCAACACGTGGATACGCCCAGCGCGCGCCCGATCAGACAAAGCCTGGCGCAAAGCGGCAGCTTTCATCTTTTTCGGGGTGTTCTGGGAGTAGTCACGAGGCTGCGGACCGTGTACGGTGCCGCCGCCAGCGAACTGCGGGGCGCGAATGGAGCCCTGACGAGCCCGGCCGGTACCCTTTTGGCGCCACGGCTTCTTGCCGCCGCCGGCGACGTCACCACGAGTCTTGGTGGCGTGGGTCCCTTGACGAGCGGCCGCCAACTGGGCGTTTACGACCTGGTGTACCAAGGGGTTGTTAAAGTCGAGGTCGAAAACCTCTCCGGGCAGCTCTACGGTGCCGGTTTTCTTGCCGACGCCATCAAAAATGTCTACGCTGCGGTTTTCAGTCATTGTTAGGCTCCCTTCACTGCAGAGCGGATCATGACGATGCCGCCTTTGGGGCCGGGAATCGCGCCGGTCAAAACGACCAGACCCTTTTCCGCGTCCACAGCCTGAACCTTCAAGTTCATGATGGTGCGACGGTTACCTCCCATACGGCCGGCCATGTTCAAGCCTTTGAACACGCGGCCCGGGGTAGCGCAAGCACCGATAGAGCCGGGCTTGCGGTGGTTGCGGTGTGCACCGTGAGAAGAGGACACGCCCTGGAAACCGTGACGCTTCATCACCCCGGCAAAGCCTTTGCCTTTGGTGTTTCCGGAAACGTCCACCAGGACTCCCGCGTCAAAAACATCCGCGCCCAGTTCCTGGCCGAGCTCGTAGGAGCTGGCGTCGTTGGTGCGAATTTCCGCGAGGTGACGGCGCGGTTCTACCCCGGCCTTGGCGAAGTGACCCGCCATCGGCTTGGTGACCTTGCGCTCGTCCATCTTGCCGAAGCCCAGCTGGACAGCATCGTAGCCGTCGGTTTCATTGGTACGAATCTGGGTGACAACGTTCTTTTCGACCTGGACCACCGTCACGGGAATCAACTTGCCGTCTTCATCCCAGACCTGGGTCATGCCGAGCTTGCGCCCCAGTAATGCCTTTACAGAGGCCATGGTGTCGTTAGTCATCGTGGTCCTCCTTACAGCTTAATCTCAATATTCACGTCTGCCGGCAGTTCAAGACGCATCAGCGAATCAACTGCGGAAGGCGTGGGGTCAATAATGTCAATCAGACGCTTGTGGGTGCGAACTTCAAATTGCTCCCGGCTGTCCTTATATTTGTGCGGCGACCGAATCACAACGTAAACGTTCTTTTCGGTCGGCAGGGGCACAGGTCCGACTACGGTAGCGCCAGCACTGGTTACCGTCTCGACAATTTTCTTTGCCGAGGAGTCAATGACCTCATGGTCATAAGACTTCAGCCGAATGCGGATTTTTTGTCCCGCCATGGGCTAACCTCTCTCTAACTGGTTCTTCACCGGTACACGATTTCGGGTGTGTCGCATTTATAAACGCAACACGAGCGAAAACTCGCACCGTTGGATTTCCATTCCACCTGACTTTTGCCAGGCAAGTGCGCACTGGGAGGCGTGAACCCGCCTCAAGATGCGCCGAGGATAAAGCCTACGCTAAAACCGCTGTCTGATGCAAATTCTGCGGTCAGTTCAAACCCGCCACAAACAACTGTTCACGAAAAATGTTGCACACTTTCGACTCTTTAAATGCTATTACAAACCCAAGCCGAGACGCCACTACACCGGGAAATACCCAAAACAGCTGAACTAAGCGGCAGGCTCGGGACAAAAATTAGGACAGCATGGTCCGGTCAGATAGCGCCGCGCCTTTGAACTTGGCGAACTGAGCCAGCAGGTCGTCCACAGTCGCGTTTTCCTTGTCTTTCCCGCTCAGTTCCATAATGATTTCGCCCTCATGCATCATGATGAGGCGGTTGCCCAGGTGCAGAGCTTGTTCCATATTATGGGTCACCATCAGGGTGGTCAGTCCGTGGCGCGCCACCAGCTCTTGGGTCAACCGGGTGATCAACTCGGCACGCGCCGGATCCAAAGCCGCCGTGTGTTCATCGAGAAGCAAAATCTTCGGCTGAGTGAACACGGCCATTACCAGGGACAGCGCTTGACGTTGCCCGCCGGAGAGCAAACCCACACGGGCAGTCAGGCGATTTTCCAAACCTTGCTCCAAAACCTTGAGCTCTTCGCGGAACTGTGCCTTGCGGGCTCGGGTCACCCCGAGTCCCAGCCCGTGCCCATGGGTGCGGGCCCAGGCAATCGCCAAGTTCTCTTCAATAGTCATGTGCGGGCAGGTTCCCGCCATCGGGTCTTGGAACACGCGTCCCACGTAACGCGCCACTTTGTAGTCAGGTTTGCGCGTCACATCGTGGCCGTCAATATGTATCTGTCCCAAGTCGGGGCGGTAGCGTCCCGAGACGATGTTCAGCAAGGTTGATTTGCCCGCTCCGTTGGAACCGATGACGGTCACAAAGTCACCCTCGTCCAACTGCAGGGAGATGTCACGCAGAGCAATTTTTTCGTTAACGGTGTGACGGAAAAACGCCTTGGAAATATGCGAAAGTTCTAGCATGGTTCACAGCCCCTTCCGTCGGGTCCGTTTGGTGATATGTTTATCCGCCGGGCGGGTATCGCCGGAGTCAAGCTCCTCAGCGTCAGCCGTGTCCCAGGGCTGCACCCCGGAGAACTCCGCAATGGGATGGTTCTTTTGCCACGAAAGAAAGCCTTTCCACCGCGGGGCAATGAGGAACACCACCACGATGATGGCGCTTAGCAGTTTCATGTCGTTGGGGTTGAATCCCGGAATCATCAAGGCAGCTTGAATGATGACGCGATACACGACAGAGCCGCCCACCACTGCCAACACTGCCATCCAGATGCGTCCGGTCGGAATGACCGCGGTGCCAATGATAACCGAGGCTAAACCGGCAATAATCAACCCGATACCCATAGAAATATCCGCAAAGCCTTGATATTGGGCGATGAGGGAACCGGACAGCGCCACCAAGCCGTTGGACAGCGCCAAGCCGATTAGTTTGGCCAAGTCGGTGTTCACCCCTTGGGCACGCGCCATTTCTTCGTTATCGCCGGTGGCGCGCAAAGCCAACCCCAGATTAGTGGACAGGAACCACACGACTATCCCGCAGGCTACCAGCAGGACCACCAGCAGAATCGCTACGCTGACCCACGTTCCCACCAGATTGGCCTCCCGCAGCGGCGTAAACAGCGATTCTTCACGCCGAAACGGCAGGTTGGATTTGCCCATAATGCGCAGGTTCACCGAATACAAACCAATCTGGGTCAAGATTCCCGCCAGTAGCGGGTGAATTTTCCCCGCCGTATTCAGCAAGCCGGTAATCAACCCGGCAATTAGTCCCACCGCGAATCCTGCCAAGGTTCCCAGCCACGGGCTGCCCCCGCCGAGGATAACGACCGCGCAAGCTGCCGCTCCGGTGGTAAAACTCGAATCAATCGTCAAATCGGCGAAATCGAGGATTCTGAATGTGAGGTACACCCCCAGAGCCATCAATCCGTAGATGAGACCCAGCTCCACCGCACCAATCATATTTTTTCAAATCCTTACGTGTATTCACAAGGTTCCCCGGTTACGTTTTCGGGTTGGCTCACCCACCCATTAAAACACGAGCCTGACACGCTAGCCAAAATAGGGCCGCGGGCACTCGCGCCTTTCCAGCATCGCAAAAGCCCACCCCGCTTTTAGGCAGGATGGGCTATTGCCAAAACACTTCGATTACTGGTAAACCACCTTGTCGGCTTTATCCATAAGCTCAGCGGGAATCGGGTGTCCCTGCTTCTTGGCGGCCTCCGGGTTTATCACCAGTAACGGAGTTTTTTGGGCTTCTACCGGCATAGCTTCGGGTTTGGCCTCGCCCTTTAAGATCTTTACCGCCATTTCTCCGGTCTGATGACCCAAGGTCTTGTAATCCAGCCCAAGTGTCAAAGCCGCACCGTCATTAACCGAGCTAGACTCACCAGCCACCGTGAGGATGCCCTTTTCCTCCGCGACCTGCAGCACGGAATCCAACGCAGCTACCACGGTGTTATCGGTGGGAATGAAAATGGCATCGACTCCGGTCAGGGTCTGGGCGGCCTGCTGAACTTCGGCGGTGTTAGTGATGGTTTTTTCCACCACTTCCAGACCCTGCTTCTTAGCTTCAGCTTTCGCCAATTTGACTTGTACCTGCGAGTTTACCTCTCCGGAAGAGTAGATAATGCCAACCTTATGAGCATCGGGAATCACCTGTTTGACCAGGTCAATCTGTTTCGCCACCGGATTCATATCCGTAGTGCCGGTCACGTTGTAACCCGGCGCCTCGTTAGATTCCACCAGCTCCGCTGCCACCGGATCCGTCACCGCCGTGAACAGTACCGGGGTATCGACCACGTTTTGGGCAATGGACTGAGCCATGGGGGTGGCGATAGCAAACACCAAATCATAATCGCCCGCAGCGTACTTGGAGGCGATGGAGTTCACGTTGGTCTGGTCCCCTTGGGCATTGGAAGCGTCATAGGTGACATCCAGGCCAGCTTCACTTAAAGCGGCTTTAAATCCAGCTACTGCCTCGTCCAAGGGCGGGAAACTGGCGTACTGAGCAATAGCGACTTTGTATTCGCCGTCATTACTAGCAGCACCTCCCTTGGCGGCGTCTGTAGAGGAGCAACCCGCCAGCGCCAAAGCGGCCATACCGACAACTATTGAGGCAATTATTCTACGCATCAGGAAAATCCTTCGTTTTGGTGAATATTGAAACTCACCATAACGCTATTCACGTTTTGAAAAAAACTCGTCTCACATATCGAACTACAGGGTTAGTGAAAGGAATCCAACCGGAAAGCAAAAGATTACACCGGGCCAACAAATCGGTCTCGTATCCACCGGAAGAAATTTCTGATCCCATCCGCGACCACGGTGTCGGTCACGTTACGCGACAGCCAGGAATATAACCCCATAAACCAGAAAGTCAGGCGCTCCGTCCAGTTTCCGGAACGCCAGTCTTTCTGCACCCAGGAAATGGACTTCAAACGCGCGGCCGAAAATACCTGGGTGTATTGCAAAATTGCTTCCAGACCATGACGAATCCCCTGGCCGCTTTCGCTTTTGCCCTGAATCGGCGCCTTCCACGACATATCCATCGAGAAATACGTGTCGTTGACGCTGACTGTGGCAAACTGTGCATTGTTAATCAGGTTCCGCACGAAATCTATGTCGCGAGTAAAGACGGCGGCAGAATCAATCACTCGTGACCCCGCTAGCAGACGAACCACGTTCGCGATGTCTTTGAACGATAGCAGCGCCACTACCGGTCCGTACACTTCCGTTTCCAGAAGCTCCAAATCAGGAGGCAAATCCGCCACGATGGTCGGCTCAAAAAAAGTCGGACTAATCTCAGGACGCGGATGGGACCCCGTCAGTACCCGGGCGCCGTTCTCAAGAGCCAGTTTCACAACTTTTTCACAATTCTTGACTCGGCCAGGGTACATCATGGAGCCCATAGTGGCGTGCCGATCCACGAATCGCCCGACCCGAATCTGCTCATGTGTATATCGGAGCATCATCTGTTCAAACGGTTCTCGCACTGATTCATGCACAAAAATAATCTCAACAGCTTTCGTGGATTGGCCGGCGTTCAGGAAAGCCGAACGGGCACAGGCTTTCGCCGCATCCCACAATTTCGCGTCATCCATCACCAACGCAATGTTTTTAACCCCTCCAAAGCAAGAAATGGGCACCGAGTGGCGAGCACACTCCATCGAGATTTTTTGACACATCCGGTTCGGTCCGATGGCTGAAACATAGTCGAGGGCCGGAATGAACTGCATCCCGAACTGTGAAGATTCCGATACCACGATGCGCCACACGTCTGCGGGCATCCCGGCGTCCACCAGCACCGCTTTCATCAACAGGGCTCCCAGAGTCGCCTGGGGAGTCACGAAATTGACCACCGCGTTACCGGCCATAATAGGGTTCAAGATATCGCAGACCATAGAAATTGGATTGTCCGCGGAAGTGAACATCCCTACTACCCCCATGGGGCGGTACCAAACCCGATAGGTGGACAGCGGTACCGCGCCCCCACCCCGGCGCGGTTTCCACAGATACCTCAAATGTCGCTTAATGCCCCGTACCTGGGTAATCATGTAAAAATACTCTGAGGAAGCGTCCAGCCAGGATTTCCCGCTCAACAGCTGGTCGAGCCCAATAATCGGCTCGTAATAGCGCACAACTCGTCTCAAGAATCGGTACAGAATGCGTGAACGCGTGTAAAAGCTCTCTTGTGACCACTGTTCACTCACGGCATGAGCCCGAAGCACGGATTGTTCCCCATCAGAGAAGGTGGAGCAATGCAGGGTTCCGAAGGGTTCCCAAGTCTGGACATTGTAAACCGGAGCATCAGCCCCGCTCTCGCCACGACCGGCAATGAGCAGGGCTGTCATGAACTTGTCGTCGATACCCTTGGGGTATTCCATGTCTCCTCCTCCCTGATTGTAATCTAATGGTTCGTTTCTCCAGTTTGTCCGAATCCGTTGTCACTCTGACGTAGCGAAACGAAAGCAGTTCTATACCGGGCCGTGAACCCGATTCTTAATGTGATGCCGCAGGTTACGCCACGCATAAGCAATCGCGGTATCCGTGAACAGAATCGAGGCAATCACCGCGGCGCGGCTAGAGAAAAAGCTCCACCGTTCCATCCGGTTTCCAGGCTGGAGGTCGTTTGAAATCCAGGGATGACCTTCCTGCCTCGCCACGGATTGAACGCGGGAATACTGCAGAATCGACTCCAACCCGTGACGGATGCCAGACCCGGTACTCCTGATACCCTGAATCGGAGCTTGCCACGTCGAGTACAGACTCAAGTAGGAGTCGTTTATGATTACCGCTGCGCCGTTGGCCGCCTGGATGAAATCACGCATCATGAACTCGGATTCAGTGAACAGATAGATACAGTAACTGTGCCGAGACGTGCCCAAGAAGCGTGATACTTCCGTGAGGTCCTGGAATGGTTGCAGATAGATGAGGGGGCCGTGAAGCTCACTTGCACAGATTGCGGCGTCCTGCGGCACTCTGGCAAGGATGGTCGGTTCATAGAAGGACGGTCCCAGGTCCGGGGCGGTGCTGCCGCCTAGGACTAGCTCAGCTCCTCGTTGGACCGCGTCGTCCACCAGCTCCTGGATGGTTTGCGCCCGCTGCGGTGTCAGCATGGAACCCAAGGTGGTTTCAGCAGAGTCCAGAGAACCAATGGTGACCTGGTCTGACACAAAGTCTTTCAAGGCGAGTTTAAAGTAATCAAAAATTGATTCCTGCACCCAGATGACTTCGGCACTGTTTACGGTTTGTCCCGCGTGTTGGAAACCAGCGCGGGCCATTGCCCGGACCGCATGATCAAAACGGCAATCTTCACAAATCACGCCAACGTTAAGCACCTGCAGGAAGCCCTTGAACGGAACTCGGTATTCCTGGCAAACTCTCGAAATCCGGCGCCCCAGCTTTTCCGAGCCTAAAACCGTGACCATATCCAGACCGGGAATGACGGCGCGCCCCGCTTTTGAAGTTGTGTCCGGAATAATCTTCCACAAACCGTACGGCATTCCCGCATCTACCAGCATGGCGTGCATCAGTACAGCACCCAAGGCCGCCTGGGGAGTCACGAAGTTGATGACTGCATTGCCCGCCGCAATCGCCTGTAGGACATCGTTGATTGAAGAAAGCGGCCAGTCTGGTGACGTGAAAATTCCCACTATGCCCAAGGGGCGCTGGTAAACACGCCATCGCGAACCGGGTAGCGCTCCCCTACCAGCTCGGTATTTGCCCAGCCTACGGCTGCTATATTTGATGTTTTGCGCGGTGGACAAAACATCGAGGAACTCTTCGTGGGCATCAATTAATGATTTGCCGCTGAGCATTTGCGACAGGGCGACCATTTCGTTTTGGTACTTCCACACTATCTGGGAAAAACGGGCCAAAACTTTGGCGCGCCCATAGGGCCCCATTTCAGTCCAGACCACTTGTGCTGCCTGCACCGTCATCAAAGATTCCTGGGCGTCTTCGGGGGAAGCCGTAGCGACCCGGGTCAGCAACCGTCCGGATTCCACATCGACCACGTCTTTGCGGGGACCGTGCATCCAGGACAAAAATTCTGCCAAGGTGGCAAAAAATCTGTCATCCAAGACATCGGAATGCACTGCAACCCCTCCCTGTACGTCAATTGTAGGTTACGAACAGCCTTTTGAATTATAGCCAAGCTGGGAAGCTATGAGGACCTTTGCCGGGTTCTGTCGCTTTATAGCAAGGTGGGCAGGAAACCAAAGTTTCCTGCCCACCGCTACGTAATTGACCGTAGGTAATTACGCGATAATCTTGGTCACCTTGCCGGAACCAACGGTACGGCCGCCTTCGCGGATAGCGAAGCCGAGGCCTTCTTCCATAGCGATAGGCTGAATCAGCTCCACGCTGATTTCAGTGGTGTCACCAGGCATAACCATTTCGGTGCCTTCGGGCAGGTGGATAACACCGGTAACGTCGGTGGTGCGGAAGAAGAACTGCGGGCGGTAGCCATCGTAGAAGGACTTGTGACGTCCGCCTTCATCCTTCTTCAAGATGTAGACCTTGCCCTCGAACTTGGTGTGCGGGGTCACGGAACCAGGAATGCAGATAACCTGGCCGCGCTCGACATCTTCACGCTTGGTGCCGCGCAGCAGCAGACCACAGTTCTCGCCGGCGTAGGCCTCGTCCATGGACTTGTGGAACATTTCGATACCGGTAACGGTGGTCTTTTGCGTCGGACGAATACCCACGATTTCGACTTCAGCGTTCAACGGCAGCTTGCCGCGCTCCACACGACCGGTCACCACGGTGCCGCGGCCGGTAATGGTGAAGACGTCTTCGATAGGCATCAAGAACGGCTTGTCGAGGTCGCGAACGGGCTCAGGAATGTAGGTGTCAATCGCTTCTACGAGATCTTCAACCTTCTTGGTCCACTCGGCATCGCCTTCCAGGGCCTTCAGAGCGGAAAGGTGGATAATCGGGCAGTCGCGGTCGAAGCCCTGCTTCTCCAGGTCTTCGCGGATTTCGTCCTCCACGATTTCCAGCATGTCTTCGTCCACATCCGGGGAATCGCACTTGTTCAGAGCGACCAGGATTGAGGGCACGCCGACCTGCTTGGCCAACAGGATGTGCTCCTTGGTCTGAGCCATCGGGCCGTCAGTGGCAGCCACCACGAGGATAGCGCCGTCCATCTGCGCAGCGCCGGTAATCATGTTCTTGATGTAGTCGGCGTGGCCAGGGGCGTCCACGTGAGCGTAGTGACGGTTGGGGGTTTCGTATTCAACGTGAGAAACGTTGATGGTGATGCCGCGCTGACGTTCCTCCGGAGCGTTATCCACCTGATCGAAGGGGGTGAACTTGTTTGCGGGCAAATCCGGATACTTGTCAGCCAACACCTTGGTGATAGCTGCAGTCAAAGTAGTCTTGCCGTGGTCGACGTGACCAATGGTGCCGACGTTAACGTGCGGCTTGTCATGAGTATAAGTGCCTTGTGCCACTTCTTTCTTTCCTCCTGGACTTTAGGTAGTTTTGCTCCGTAATAAATAAGCAGATGTCAGATTACCACTATCTTACGGATTTTCCTACCTGGGTTTTTCTTGATTTTTCTTCTTGCGGATTTTGCGGGTTTTTCCTGGAGTGTCCCCAGCGGCTTTCGGGACGCACCCGGCTACGCGCCGGGGACACTACCAAAAAGGAAAAGAACCCTTATGCACCACGGTTGTTAGCGATGATTTCTTCGGAAATCGAACGCGGAACCTCGGCGTAGGAATCGAACTGCATGGTGAACACCGCGCGACCCTGGGTCTTGGAACGCAGGTCGCCGATGTAGCCAAACATTTCTGACAACGGAACCTTGGCACGAATAACTTTCACGCCCTGGCCGTCGTTCATGGAGGCAATGTTGCCGCGGCGGGAATTCAGGTCGCCGATGACGTCGCCCATGTATTCCTCGGGGGTGCGGACTTCCACATCCATGATGGGTTCCAAGATGACGGGGTTCGCCTTCTTGGCGCCTTCCTTGAACACCATGTTGCCGGCAATCTTGAAAGCCATTTCCGATGAGTCGACTTCGTGGTAAGCGCCGTCCTCCAACGTCGCCTTCACGTCCACCATCGGGTAGCCGGCCAAAACGCCGGATTCCATAGCTTCCTGGATGCCCGCGTCAACGGAAGGAATGTATTCGCGCGGGACACGTCCCCCGGTGACCTTGTCTTCGAAAGCGTAGGTCTTGCCTTCGCCCCGTTCTTCCTCGCTCAACGGTTCGAACGTGACCAACACCTTCGCGAACTGGCCGGAACCACCGGTCTGCTTCTTGTGGGTGTATTCGACCTTCTCGACCTTCTTCTTGATGGTCTCGCGGTAAGCCACCATGGGCTTGCCGACGTTAGCTTCCACCTTGAACTCGCGCTTCATCCGGTCCACGATGATGTCCAAGTGCAACTCGCCCATACCGCCGATAACGGTCTGGCCGGTTTCCTCGTCCAAACGCACGGTAAAGGTCGGGTCTTCCTCGGCCAGCTTCTGGATGGCGATACCCATCTTTTCCTGGTCGGCCTTTGACTTCGGTTCCACCGCCACGTGAATCACGGGTTCGGGGAAGGTCATGGATTCCAGCACAATCGGCTTGTCAATGGCGCACAACGTGTCGCCAGTAGTGGTTTCCTTCAAGCCGATGAAGGCGTAGATGTGACCAGCGTGCGCAACTTCCACCGGGTTTTCGTGGTTGGAGTGCATCTGGAACAGCTTGCCCACGCGCTCTTTCTTTCCCTTAGTGGAGTTGTAAATCTGGGTGCCTTGTTCGGCCTTCCCGGAGTACACGCGCACGTAGGTCAGCTTGCCGTAGAACGGGTGCACGGCCACTTTGAAAGCCAAAGCGGCAAACGGCTCGTTCTCGTCAGGCTTGCGGGATTCGGTTTCACCCTCTTCCTCGTGACCGGGACGGAAACCGCGAACCTCCTCCACGTCCAACGGGCAGGGCAGGTAGTCGATAACCCCATCCAAGCAGGGCTGCACGCCCTTGTTCTTAAAGGCGGAGCCACCATAGACCGGGTAAATCTCGGAACGGACGGTACGCGCCCGGATTCCTTGCTTAATCTGGTCGACGCTCAGTTCACCGTTCTCAAGGTAGGCTTCCATCAGCTCATCGCTGGCCTCGGCAGCCTCTTCGGTAGCGGTCTCCAGGTACTTGGCGGCCTTGTCCTGATATTCCGCGGGAATGTCTTTGTATTCGACAACGGCGCCCTTGGTATCGTTACCGTCGGCGTCTTTCTCAGGGAAGTACACGGCTTGCTGACGCAAAACGTCAACGACGCCGACAAAGTCGGATTCCGCACCCATCGGGAAAGTCATCACTACCGGACGAGCCCCCAAGCGGTCAATGATGGTCTGGACCGAAAAGTCGAAGTCCGCGCCCAGCTTGTCCATCTTGTTGATGAAGCAGATACGCGGCACGTTGTACTTGTCAGCCTGGCGCCACACGGTTTCGGACTGCGGTTCCACGCCTTCCTTACCGTCAAACACCGCTACCGCTCCGTCAAGGACGCGCAGGGAACGTTCCACCTCAACGGTGAAGTCCACGTGTCCGGGAGTGTCGATGATATTAATCTGATTGTTGTTCCAAAAACAGGTCGTAGCCGCGGAGGTAATGGTGATACCGCGTTCTTGTTCCTGTTCCATCCAGTCCATAGTCGAAGCGCCATCGTGCGTTTCACCGATTTTGTAGTTGATACCGGTGTAGAACAGGATGCGTTCCGTCGTGGTCGTCTTACCAGCATCGATGTGTGCCATGATGCCAATGTTGCGGACCTTTTTAAGGTCAGTTAGCACGTCAAGTGCCACGGGCGTGTCCCTTCGTTAGTGTTTGTTATTTCTTAGTATTTCTAGTAAGTCACTCGGTGCGGGTTTGCATCCGGAACTTACAGGAGCGACTGCCCGGCGACTACCAGCGGTAGTGGGCAAAGGCGCGGTTAGCTTCAGCCATCTTGTGAACGTCCTCACGGCGCTTCACTGCGGCACCCAAGCCGTTGGAAGCATCCAAGATTTCGTTCATGAGACGTTCGGTCATGGTCTTTTCACGACGCTGACGGGAGAAATCCACCAGCCAACGCAACGCCAGAGTGGTCGCGCGAGAGGCTTTGACTTCCACCGGAACCTGGTAAGTTGCCCCACCGACGCGACGGGAACGAACCTCCAGATGCGGGCGAATGTTTTCCATGGCGCGCTTGAGTACCACGATGGGGTCCTGCTCGGTCTTGTGAGCTACGCCTTCCAGCGCGCCATAGACGATGCTTTGAGCCACGGACTTTTTACCGTCCAACAGGACGCGATTAACGAGCTGAGTGACCAGCGGAGAGTTGTACACCGGGTCTGCAATGAGTGGGCGCTTAGGCGCCGGTCCTTTACGAGGCATTCTTACTTCTTCTCCTTCTTCGCACCGTACTTGGAACGACCCTGTTTACGGTCGCGCACACCTTGGGTGTCAAGAGCGCCGCGCACGATGTGGTAGCGCACACCCGGAAGGTCCTTCACACGGCCACCGCGCACTAGCACGATGGAGTGTTCCTGAAGGTTGTGGCCAACGCCGGGAATGTAGGCGCTGACTTCGATGCCGGAAGAAAGACGCACACGAGCGACTTTACGCAGAGCCGAGTTCGGCTTCTTCGGGGTGGTGGTGTACACACGAGTGCACACGCCACGACGCTGCGGAGAGCCCGCCAAGGCCGGGGTCTTGGACTTCGTGCGCTTGCTGGTACGTCCTTGGTGGACGAGTTGTTCAATGGTAGGCACAGTAACTCCGTTTCTTGAATTTGTCTGGAATCTAAGGCTTTGTAGCCGCCCCGCGGACATAGCTGTACCGTCCGGGGGCCGGTCCGCCTTCCTTTGGGTCCTTGGTTCAAGAACGGCATTTTAGGTTGCGTCCGGAGCTCGAACGGAGCGAGCCCGCTGTTCGCGCGAGTTTCTTCGCACGACTCTGGGTGACTAAAAACAGACACCAAGGAGCAATCTTACCAAAACAGCGCAGCCGCGACAAAACCGGTCGTGAGGCGGACCAAATCTGGCTGCAGTAAAATGAAAATATGAACCAGATGCTCCCGGAACCTCAACCGACCGAGCCTAACGAACACGCCGCGGACAGTCCCCTGGCAGCTGCAAGTACCGCCAAAGCACGCTTGGCCGGGGAAAAGGGCGTGTGGATGCAAGCGACTTTGCTGCCTCTGGCGCTGATTGGGGTCTACCTGGTGGTTACCGGTTTGGCATTGAATATCTACGATGCCGTGGCGGGCACCGGCAACTCGCCCCAGGGAATTTTTGACGCACCTCTAGCGCTAGGGTTTTGCGGTCTGATCCTGTGCGTCGCAGAGATTGCCGTGTACCGCTTCCTGGTGGGCTTGTTTGCGAAACGCCGAGTGTCGGAGCTCGCGGTCAAACCAGCATTGCCTGAAACCCTGGCGGGAATCGCTGTGGGGGCGGGACTGGTGAGCCTGCCGATGCTGATCTTGTGGGCCGGCGGGCACTGGCAGCTGGTAAAGGTCAGTATCGAGCCCGGCGTGGGTCTGGGCATAGCTATGGGTCTCATGTCTTGCGTGTGGGAAGAACTGCTGTTCCGCGGGGTAATGGTGCGGCTCTTTGACCGAGCCTGGGGGCCGGTGTGGGCCATCACCATGTCCACCGTAGTGTTCGGAGGGCTACACCTGATGAACCCCGGCATGACTGGAATGGGCGTCGTCGCCCTGGCTCTCAGCGGTGGACCGCTGCTGGGAGCGGCCTACCTGTGGAAACACCGGCTGTGGTTTCCTATCGGGCTGCACTTTGGATGGAACGCGATGCAGGGCTCTTTTTGGGGGTCTATTGTGTCCGGTACCGGGGAACAACGCGGGCTCTTACAAGGGACTTTCGTCGGCCCCGAGTGGATTACCGGCGGCAGCGTCGGGGTGGAAGGTTCTTTCCTGACCGCCATCGTTTGCTTGGTCGCCACGACACTAATCGTGCTACAAATGCGCCGGCACCCTGAAAGCCCGGATTTGCCTCAGAAATGAGCTGGTGAACTGGAGTAACCCGGCAGGTAATGATTGCACCGGTCGCGAGTCTCGCGGGAATACGTTTAGACTGAAAACCGATTTGGGGAGGTAAATATTGTCAGCTGGGTTGTTGGCGCTACTGGATGACGTGGCGGCTCTGGCGAAAGCCGCAGCCACTTCACTTGACGACGTGACGGGGGTAGCGGCCCGGGCCAGCGGCAAGGCCGTTGGGGTCGTGATTGACGATACTGCCGTTACTCCCCAGTACGTAGCGAGGATAGCCCCGAAACGAGAACTTCCGGTCATCGCCAAGATTGCCCGCGGCTCAATCATTAATAAAGCCGGAATCCTGGTTGTTGCGCTGCTGTTGAATTATTTTCTGCCCGCCGCCCTCACCCCCATCTTGATGGTGGGAGGGACATATTTATGTTTTGAAGGCGCCGAAAAAATTTTGGGCCAGATTTTCCACCACCAGACTGGCGCTGTCGACAACGCTCCAACCTCAACTAACGCCGCGGAGGAAGAAAAACGCATCGTCCGGGGAGCCACCCGCACGGACCTCATCTTGTCCACCGAAATTATGGTGGTGGCCCTAAATGAGGTCCGCACGCAGAGCCTGGCAACGCAAATCGGAGCCCTGATTGTGGTAGCTATCCTGATTACAGCGCTGGTCTATGGAGTGGTTGCGCTACTGGTAAAAATGGATGACGTGGGCTTGGCGCTGAGCCGCACCCATCACAAAGTCTCCCAGGTCATTGGGCTGATGCTGATTCGCCTGATGCCCGCTGTCCTCAAGATTCTTTCCACAGTCGGGGTCGCGGCGATGCTGTGGGTGGGAGGACACCTGTTCTTTAGCGGACTAGCTGAACTGGGGATGCCTCTCATATTTGGATTCATGCAGGCTTGTGGTCACGCGGTAGCGAGTACTCTGCCGGTAGCTGGCGCGGCCGGTGCTTGGCTCACAGAAACCTTATTAGCTATGTTGCTGGGCTTGGGTCTCGGCACCATGGTGACGGTAACGGTTTGGGGCATTAGCGCCCTCGTGAAGCGAATTCGTCGGAAAAATAGGCCGGAAGAACTCTAGCGAGACACCGCCACCGAGGCGGGTTTAGGAGTGCGAGGTAATTCGTTCCAAAGCCGAGTTTTCCACGACCTGTTCCAGACTGTCGTGAATAATTTGGGCGCGTCCCGGTCCCACTCCATCGATTTCCATCAGTTCTTCGGTGGAAACCTCCAGCAGCTCAGACAAGGTCCCCCACCGGCGCGTAATCGCCTCGACGATATGGGCGGGAAGACGCGGAATCCGCGCCAACATCCGCAAACCGCGGGCGCTCAAAGGAATCTCGAGGATTTCCGAACCCATCCCGTTCACCCCGATAATGCGGGCCACCAGGCTCAAATCCAACAGTTCCGCATCGTCCAGTTCACCCAGTCGATTCACGATCTTTTCCTCTGAATATTCATCGGGGATATAGTCACGAATCAACAGGGAACGGTTCACCGCAAAGCCGCGCATCAACTCGGATTGCTGCATTTTCAGCAGACGCCCGTGTTCACCCAGCTGAATGAGCATATCGGAAACTTCATGTCCGACCCGGCGCACCATTTCTTGACGTTGCACCACCAGCGCCACGTCACGAGCAGTAACCATGTCATCGATTTCCATGGCGGTCAACAAGTCAGAGACTTCATTCAAACGAATCCGATATTTTTCCAAGGTGTCAATCGCCAGAGACGCACGAGTCAGCAGGGTTTCCGGGTCTTCCAAGACGTAGCGTTTATTGCCCAGATACAGCGAAATGGCCCGGAGGGAATGCGATACGGCAATGACCGGGTTGCCGCTTTGCACCGCGACGCGGTGAGCGGTGCGGTGTCTCATCCCGGATTCAGTCGTGGGGATGGAAGGGTCTGGAAGCAGCTGGACGTTAGCGCGGCGAATCCGCCATTTATTTGGGTCGATGATGACTGCGCCATCCATTTTGCACAGTTCCCGCAGCCGCGTAGCCGAAAAATCAATATCGAACTCAAAGCCGTCCGAACAAATCCTTCTGATGTGGTCCTCGTAGCCCAAAACCACTAGGGCGCCGGCATGAGCCCGGATGACCCGATCGAGTCCGTCGCGCAGCTCGGTGCCCGGAGCCAACATGGTAATCACTTCCCGGAATCTCTGCGCGTCGTTCATGGTTTTATCCTACTGTTTTCGCGGGGTTTTCGTTACTGGTTTCCGGCGAATTTTCCGGCGCCGGGGTGGGATCGGGGGGCGGAATTTGCAGAGCAAAGACGGTTTCTGGCCCGGTAACGGCTCCATTCCACACCGCGTTGAGGCGATAAGTACCGGCAGTTGCGACGTTACTGGCTGGCGAACAATCCGCGTTATGCACCAGACCGTCCCAGTTCAGAGTTTGTTTCCAAGTCATGCCGCGGTCCAGCAACAGTTGCTGGGTCGGGGCATCCGTGGGTTGGCAGCTAGTCGAGTTGAAAATGATTTGGTTGCCCGAAATGATTTGCATCCCTACCTTCGCGGGGTCAATCATCACGGTGCAGGCGGTTTTACCGGTGTTGTGCACAGTCATTTCAGCCTGATCCCCAGCCCCGACATTAATCACGGCGCTGGGATGAGTTAGTGCAACCTCCAGGGAGTTGTCCGGGCAGGGCTTCGGTGGGGGAAAAGTGCGTTCTTCCATCCGCATTTGATAAGCCTTAGCCTCGGCCGCCTGGGCGGTTTGCCACCGGGTAAATGCGGCCGCGACCTCACGAATCGCTAACACCATTCCCACGATTGCCAGAATTACAATCGCCAGAGCAATCAGACGGTTGCGCCGAATTTGGGCCTCAGTGTACTTTGGCGGACGCGGCTTTCCATGGTTTTTCGGGGTTTTTCCGGTGGTCCTGGACGGTGATTTACGCGCTGTGGTGGTTCCGGATTTCCTACCGTTTGGGGACACCGTAGAGCGCGACTGTTTCGCCGCGCGTTGTTTGTCTGTGCCAGTGTCCACCATGCTCCTAAGTTACGGCTTAGAAACGCAAAACCCGAAAGTCCACGCCGTTAGTTGTTAGAATTTTGTCAAAACGAAGGAGTTTTCATGAGCGCGTCCACAAGGCACGAGTCCTCCGGCCGGGGTTCACATGGCCAGATAGTTACCCCCCACCAACTCGCAATCACCGGCATCGGTTCCCTGCTGACCTTTGCCTGGTACGCCTCCCCGGATTTATTTACGGAAAAGAAACCGAGAGCCTTGGTGCGCCTGGGTATTATCCCCGCTTTGACGGCTTTGACCGCTTTGGTGGCACGGGATACTGTCACCGCAGTACGTGATGACATCGCCTCGGAAAGTCCCGATCAAGAGGCGTGGGAAATGACCAGCGACAACGTGAAGTTTGATCCGAAAAACCTGGATTGGCGCGTGCTGATACTTCTGGGAGCTTTCGGAACGGTATTACTGGGTTGCAGTATTTGGCTTGAGTTCTGGTTGTTCCGCCGTGGCGAGCGTCGCCGTAAGTCCGGGGTGAAACTGGCTCATACCCGTCAAGCTATCCCCATTTCCCTGCTGTTCGCCGCGGGCTACTTGGTTGACGATGCGCAAACAAACTGATGCCAACGCCGGTTTGAGAGGCTTTCGCCCCACCTATCTAAGCTGCTTCCGGGGTGGCTCCGGGCGAGGATTGAGATTTCGGGTCCTCCGGGTCAATGGTGCAGACTTTTTCGATGACCAGCCCGGTTACCACCATCAATACCGCGCCGATAACCGCCACAATCTTTTTCCATAATGTCTCTGCCAGAGCGTCGTTTCCCAGGTTTGCCAGGATAAAGATGCTCTGCGCCCCAAAATAGCCCAAGAAAATAGCACCGGTGTGCGACAGGGCGAGAGACAGTGCCGCCACCCGAGCGGCTCCCACCGCGCTCATCCAGGTCGCCTGACGCTTCTTGAGCCTCTGCACGTGCGCCGCCAACCAGGCACTCAAGAGGGAAATAATCAGGGCGACCAAACCAAACTCCACACCGTCACGCGGCAACGAGGCGCCTTGGTTGTACATGAAATTCAACAACGAGGCACTTAGAGCTCCCACCACCACGGTCAGGAGCACCAGAACGATGGGTTTCGTGTGGCTCATCAGTGCCGCCGCTTCCTGACACGCTGCCACTGTGGAGCCGGCAGCTCGGACTGAGAGGAGGAAAGAGAATCCCCGGCGGATGGGCTGTAATCTTGACGAATAATGTCGATTTCGGTGTCATTGTCGACCACGCGCAGCCGCGCCTCCGCTTGGGGCAGGGCAGCTTGCCAAGACGGCAGATCGAAAGCATCGTGATCCCCGACCTGCGTCTCAGCCAGCGGGGAAACTTCGGGGGCGGCCGGGGGAGCGGACACAGAAGGGAGGTTCGTTGCGGTCTGCTCCGGTTCCGGGTCGGTCACCAACCAGTCCGTCCACAGATTCACGATTCCGTTGGCGTCTTGTGCCCAAGCCGCGAGCTTGGAGACGGAGCGACCCTCCAGAGTCGCGTGAGGGTCGAGCTGGGACCAGGGCACCAGGACAAACGCTCGAGTAGCGGCTCGCGGGTGAGGCAAGACCAGGCGAGAGTCCTCTGAAGTTACCCCTTTAACGTCAATCACGTCAACGTCTAAAGTGCGCGCTGCCCAACGATAGGGACGTTCCCGCCCGTGAGTATCTTCCAGATGATGCGCCAAATCCAACAACTCGGCCGCGGACAGACGCGACCACACTCGCACCACCGCGTTGTAATAATCAGGCTGCGGGGCAGCGCCGGGCTGCAGCACTGGACGGGTCCGAGCCAAGGGCGAAACTTCCACCCGTTCAAACTCCGGAGCAGACTGCAGGGCGGCCACTACCTCTCGCAAGGTTCCCAGCGGATTGCCCAGATTTGCCCCCAAAGCCAAAACTGCGGGGCGAGCTTGCTCGGGACGCAGGGTCAGATTGGCTGGAAAATCAGCTAGGTGCGCTGCAAAATCCGCCCGCGTGCGCAAAATGCTTATCGCCACATCTTCGAATTGCACGTCCATGCAGGCATGAGGCTTATGCAAGGTGACTTGGACCGCCGCAATGCGCGAATCCTCCAGCACGGACAGGGCGATGTGCGTAGCCAGACGTTCAATCAGGGAGGCGCTTTTCCCTTCAATGACCGCGACAATTTTTTCAGCCACGACCGAGTAATCAACGGTGTGGGCCACATCGTCCGAGCTGGCAGCCCGCCGCGAATCGAACCATAGGGTGAGGTCGACCGAAAAATCCTGGGGGGCATGATGCTCAGATTCCAAAACTCCGTGAATGCCCCGCGCGAAAATCCCGCGCAGCGTGATGGAATCCAGCCCGTCTAAACGGTCAACCACGTCAACAGAGCGCCCGGAGATTCTCCCTAGAGAATTCGACATGGATGCATCATGTAAAGTCATCTTTAAAACCGCCTCTCAACAGCGATGATGGTGAGCATCGAGGAAGGCTGCCGCCTGGACGGCCACCGCTACCGGGGCTACGTTGTGTACGCGCACCGCCCAAACCTTGTGAAGCGCGCAAAACATGGAAACTGCCGCGGTGGCATCATCGCGAGGATGGCGGTCACTCGCCGCCGTTTCCAAATCTGCCAGATATCGCTTTCGTGACGGGCCGACCAACACCGGGTAGCCGCGGTGTAAAAACACGTCAAGGTTAGCCAACACGTCCCAATCCTGCTCACCGACCTTGGAAAAACCCAGTCCAGGATCGATAATGACCCGGCGCATATCAATGCCGCTGTGGCGCATCAGCTCCAGGCGACGCTCCAACTCATTCCAGGTTTCCACCGCAACATTGTCATAAACCGCCAACTGGTTGGCTACCTCCGGGCTACCCCGCCAATGCTGGCAAATATAGCTCAGCCGCGGGTAGCGAAGCTGCAGCCCGGCGATAGTGGCAAACATGGAGTCGTCCACGATGCCGCCTGAAACATCGTTTATGATGCTGGCTCCTGCCGCCGCGGCCGCCTGAGCGGTTTTCGCGTGCAGGGTATCCACTGAGACAGTCACCCTGGCCGCAACCAACTGCTCAATGACCGGTAGGATACGGACAATTTCTTCCTCGACTGCTACGGGCTTGCGACCCGGCGCGGTCGATTCACCCCCCACGTCAATGAGGTCAGCTCCCTGTGCCACCATTTCCAAACCGTGAGCCACCGCCTGACTCGGATCAAGCCATTTTCCACCATCCGAAAAGGAATTCGGGGTCACGTTCAAAATCCCCATCACCAAGGTGCGCTCCGGTTGCAGATAGTCCGGCAGCGCTGATGTCGAGGGCTCAGGCTGTGTCTGGGCTGCAATAGTCATCCCCGATTCCTCTTTCCTGTTTCGTTTCTGAACCGGCTCGGGCAGAATCCAAACCGATTATTGGCAGCGTCTTAATCCGCGGACAAAATGAGACTCATGGCCTCAGAACGCGTCGTGCTGGATTGTTCCATCACCCCGCGCACTGCAGAAGTCGTGGTCCGCGCCCCCGGCTTCTTTACCCCGCGCACCGTCATACACATATGCTCAGCCTGCAACACCACGATGACCCCTTGCGGTTGGAGCACCTCCCACATCGCATCAGCGATTTGCTGGGTCAGGCGTTCTTGCACCTGCAAACGGTGGGCGTAACCGTCTACCAGCCGCGCCAGCTTGGACAGTCCCGTAACCCGTTTCCCCTGCGGAATATAGCCCACGTGCGCCAGACCAACAAACGGCAGCAGGTGGTGTTCACACATGGAGTTGAACGGTATGTCTTTGACCAATACAAGGTCGTTGTGTTCCACCGGGAACATTCGCTCCAGGTGCTTTCGTGGATCCTCCTGGTAGCCTTGCAGCAACTCTCCAAAAGAGCGAGCCATCCGGTCTGGGGTTTCGCGCAAGCCCTCACGGTCGGGGTCCTCCCCTACGGCCACCAACAGATCCCGGATTGCCCGGGTCACCCCTTCAGGGTCATAGGTCGCGTTCATTTGTTTTCTTTCTCGCTAGGTGCTGGCGGTAAAGGTTCCGCGGTCGGGTTTTCACTTGGAGGCAACGGGTCCGTGTCGTCGAGAATGCGCACCTCGTGTTCTTTCCTGGCCGGAGGAATCGGCAGACTCAAATCAGCCGGAGCTGCGACGTTAGGTTGTGAAGCTGCCGGGCTTTCCTCAGTTTTCACTTCCCCCTGCCCAAACGGCACGGTCCCTCCAATCCCAGAATCCGCCAACGGGCGGTCGGCGCCGTCCAGAGCAAAACTTTCTCCTGGTTTCGCGCTAGCTTTGGCGTTACGAATCCTCACGGCTTCAGGAATCTCGATGGGTCCGCGGTCATCAGAGGTCAAGCCCTCGTACGACTGCCAGACGGCACGGCGCGGCGCTTTCTTAACATCCTTAAAGACGACATCCAAGGCTTTCTCGTCCAGAGTTTCTTCCTCCAGTAAGCGGCGTGCCAGCGTGTCCAAAATGTCACGATTCTCAGTAATGATGGACCAGGCTTCTCGCGTGGCGGCTTCCATTAGAGCTTGCACTTCCGCATCGATAGCATGGGCAGTGGAATCGGAATACTCCTGCGCTTTGCCGTAATCCATACCCACGAAAGGTTCATCGTGGGAGCTGCCGTAACGAACCGCCCCCAGCCCGGCCGACAAGCCCCAGCGGGTCACCATCTTGCGGGCGATAGCGGTGGCATTTTCAATGTCGTTAGACGCCCCGGTGGAGGGGTCCTGGAACACGATTTCCTCTACGACTCGCCCTCCCATAGCGTAAACTAGCTGGTCCAACAACTGATTACGGGTTTCGGAGTAGCGATCCTCGGTAGGCATGACCATGGTGTAGCCCAAGGCGTGTCCGCGGGGCAGAATCGTCACTTTCGTCACAGGGTCGGAATAGTTGGATGCCGCAGCGCACAAGGCGTGGCCACCTTCGTGATAGGCGGTGACCAGTTTGTCGTGGTCGTTCATAATCCGGGAATGTTTTTGGGGTCCGGCAATAACCCGGTCTACCGCTTCATCGAGATCCTGAGCGGTGATGATTTCCCGGCTGTGTCGTGCCGCCAGCAAGGCCGCTTCGTTCAAAACATTGGCCAAGTCCGCGCCGGTGAATCCCGGGGAGCGTTTGGCCAGTGATTTCATATCTACCTCGGGAGCCAGGGGTTTATTCTTCGAGTGAACCGCCAGAATCGCCTCGCGTCCCTTTAGATCCGGCGCTTCAACTGCTACTTGACGGTCAAAACGACCGGGGCGCAGCAAAGCTGGATCGAGTACGTCGGCACGGTTTGTGGCGGCAATCATGATGACGTTGGTGCGTTCGTCGAATCCGTCCATCTCTACCAGCAGCTGGTTCAAGGTTTGTTCACGTTCATCGTGCCCCCCGCCCAGGCCGGTGCCGCGGTGGCGGCCTACCGCGTCAATCTCGTCAACAAAAATGATGGCCGGAGCTGCCGCCCGCGCCTGCTCAAACAAATCCCGCACCCGGGAGGCGCCCATACCCACAAACATCTCGACGAACTCGGAACCGCTCATAGAAAAGAACGGTACCCCGGCTTCTCCGGCGACAGCGCGAGCCAATAGGGTCTTACCGGTGCCGGGAGGACCGTAGAGCAGCACTCCCTTGGGAATTTTCGCCCCGAGCTTGTGGAACTTTTCGGGTTCCGCTAGGAACTCTTTGATTTCCTCCAATTCCTCAACAGCTTCATTGACTCCCGCAACGTCAGCGAAAGTCACTTTCGTTTCGTCCTCTTTGTTGAACATCCGCGGCTTGGCTCGACCCATTCCGAGGGGACCCATTCCCCCGCTCATGCGCGAAACAAACCAGAAAAACACTACAAAGAGGATAATCATCGGCACCATCAAAGTGAGCATGGACTCCCACCAGGAGGACACCGGATAGATAGAATCAAAACCCTTCTTTGGTTTCGCGTCGGCTACCGCATTCGCAACGGTTTCCGCTTGGGGACGAACATAAGAAAATGAGACCTTTTTCCCCGCGTCAGCATTCGGTTTCATCCCGAAGGGACCGTCTTTCGGCAGGTACGCCCGCGGACGTTGGTAGGACTTGGTCAACTCCATACTGACGGTCTGGGTGCCATCGTTGATAACGACTTTTTCAACGGTGTTGCCCCGCAGCAGCGTCAAACCTTCGTCAGTAGTAATGCGAGTGGGACCGCCTTGGGCAGAAAAAACCATGAAAGCCACAATGATGGCGATGACTACAAGAGCCGCTATGCCGCCAGAGATTTGTTTTTTCTTTTGAGTTTTATTCGTCTTGTCCATGTTCACTTTTCCGTTATCCGGTACAACACCTTAAGCCTACCAAACAGCTATAAAATGGGTGCATTCCCGCAGTTTTACGCTAACCACAAAGAGAGCATCATGAAGATTGTTATCGCGGCTGATTCATATCCCCCAGATGTGAGTGGGAATGCGATTTTTTCCCAGAACCTGGCTCGCGGACTGCGCGCTCGGGGCCACAGCGTTCATGTCATCGCTCCTTCCCCGGTTTCCCGGCCGTACATCGCCAACGTGGCGGGTATTACCGAACACCGGATGCGTTCCCACGAGTTCGCCTATCTCCGCGGTTTCTCTATGAGCATGCCTTGGGAAATCAGTCGCACCGTGCGCCGAATTCTGCAGGGCTTGAACCCCGACGTGGTACATGTGCAATCTCACCTCAGTGTGGGTCGGGTCGCGTGCAAATACGCCAACGAATTGGGACTGCCGTTAATCGTCACGAACCACTTCACTCCGGAGAACCTCTTTGATCGCCTCTCTTGCTGCGTCCCAAAGTTCATCAGCAAGCTGCTGGCGGACATGGCCTGGAGGGACCTGGGAAACGTATTTCAGCGAGCCGATCGCTTGGTTGCTCCCAGCCCTACCGCTATCGCAGTCATGAAAGAACACGCGCATCTCGGCGGTGGCGTCTCCATCAGCAACGGGGTGAATCTGCCGATTTACCAAGCTGCCGCTCAAAAGGCTGAAAAACACTCAATTCCCCACCTTTTGTACGTGGGCCGTCTGGAAAAACAGAAACACGTAGACGACATCATCACCGCCCTGGCCCTGTTGCAGCCCTCTACCAAACTACACTTTGACATCGTGGGAACCGGCACTAAGAAAGAGGACTTGCGCCGGAAAGCTGCGGAACTTCGGGTCATAGACCGGGTTACTTTCCATGATTACCTGGACGACGACGTCCTCATCGAGATGTATGCGCGCAGCGATATTTTTGTCAATGCCTCCACCGGGGAGTTGCAGTCTTTGGCGACTTTGGAGGCGTTGAGTTCGGGCATTCCGGTAGTCCTGGCGAATGCAGTGGGTTTGCCGCACTTGGTGCGTCCCGGAGTCAATGGCTACCTGTTCCAGCCCGGAGATGTTGAGGCCCTCTCTGATTACCTGGAGGACCTGGCTATAAACGAGCAAAAACGCAAGTTTATGGGCAAGATGAGCTTGGAGATAGCCCAACCCCATGACTTTGAAAATACTCTGGACAGCTACGAAGCCCTGTATCGCTGTGCTCAGGAAGAAAACGCGACAGCGCTCCAGCATCTGGACGCCATCGATCCCGACTACGTGTTCCCCCAAGAATAGCCGTGAGGCTAATTTTCGTAAACGTGGGGTGCTAACAGCCCGATAAACGGCAGGTTGCGATAGCGCTCAGCATAATCCAAACCGTATCCGACCACGAATTCGTTGGGAATATCAAAGCCGACGTAGCGCGGATTCACCACCGCTTTGGCGGCATCGGGTTTACGCAGCAAAGTCGCAATGTTCAGGGAGGCACACCCCCTGGTACGCAGGTTTGCCTCCAACCAAGACAGGGTCAAACCGGAATCGATAATGTCCTCCACGATTAAAACGTGACGGTCTTTGATGTCGGTGTCCAGGTCCTTCAAAATCCGCACCACCCCGGAAGATTTTGTCCCCGAACCGTAGGAGGACACTGCCATCCAATCCATCTGAATGGGCGAGTGCAGCTTCCTAGCCAAGTCAGCCATCACCATGACCGCCCCGCGCAGCACCCCCACCAGCAGGATTTCGTGGCCCGCGTAATCTTTGTCAATGACGGCCGCCATCTGGGCGAGCCTTGATTGAATCTGTTCCTCGGTCAATAAGACCCGTTCCATGTCTGCGCCCATGTCTGCAGCGTCCATCACATGCCTCCCTCAAGTTGCAGGTACATTCTAAAAGTTTTACTGCTGGTCCATGTCTATTTTAGACTTTCCCTCCGCATTGCCTAAATGCGTCAGAATTTGGCTCAATCCGAAAGATTTTCGCGCTCGGAAACATCGCGGTGGCGAGCAAATTCCAAGAAGCCTTCCCGGCGGGTCACGGTAATCCCGGGCAGAGCCAGCGAGCCTTGGCCATGCCAATCATGAATCAGGTCCACTACGCCACGCAGGTGGGCTTCAGTCAGGGAATCCACCCTCGCCCCTGCTAACAGGCTCGCTCGGCGTACCACCCGGCGCAAGACCGGGGCAGAATAGCGGATTAGGTCGCGATATTTGTAGCCTTCAATGACTGTGAGGTCCAGTTTCACGCCGTCCCCCGGTTCCCCATCGCCGGGCTCATCGCTCAGCACTTCCCAAAAGACTTCTGCCGCGAGCATTTCCAGTATGCTGTCGTCCGCGGCGGCCTGACCGGCCAGACGTGCCAAAGCGGGAGCGGGATCTTGGCCGAGCGCGGCCGCGAGCGCGGGCATAACCTGTTCGCGGATGGCAGCACGAGGTAACGGCTGACCAGCGGCAGTTTTCACGGGGCCTTCCATTCGGTTGCTCGGATCGTTGACGGCTACGAGCCCAGCCTGCTCACAAGCTGCTTGCGTGCAGGACCGCCGAATTCCCAGCAACGGACGCGCTAGGCGCAAATCCACCGCGGCATCAACACCGGACTCTTCCTCTCTCCAGGCAAAACGTAAGGGTAGGCCGGTTTGGCAATCCAGAGACTCAAACTCTCTCATAGCCGAAATCGAACGTAGCGAGGAGCCGCGCGCCAAACGTAACAAGACGGTTTCTGCCTGATCATCAAGCGTATGCCCGGTGAGGATAACCGCGTGGTCCTTCCCCTGGACTTTGGCCTGAGAAACAGCTGCCTGGGCCAACAATCCCCAGCGCAGGAGGCGAGCCTCTCCCTCTGGTCCGTTTGCGCCTCCACGCCTCTCCCCTCGCAACACTGTCGCCGCAGTAAACCCCAGTTCGTGGGCGCACCGGAGGGCGGCCTGGGATTCTGCCGCAGACTCGGGCCGCCAGCCGTGGTCTACCGTAAGGCAACTGATAGCCCACGGGCGAGGATGACGCAGGGCGACACGAATTAGCGCCGCCGCTAAACTCAACGAATCAGGGCCGCCCGAAAGCGCCAGACACAACAGAGTACTGTCGGGGGAATCTATTGATTGCAACACGCGGCGCACCGCAAGCTGGATTTCACCTAGGGCACCCCCAGCATCACGCTCCCAAAGGCGCACTTCTGAGCCCTTGGGGCTAACAAAAGGGGGCAGAGAACTCATGGACGCATTCTATTAGAGGCGCGCCACGAAAGGCATAATCCTATTCTGGTTATAGAAGTTGAAAGTACCCACCGTACCACCGGGCTTAGGCGCCATCAGGATGGTGTCGCCACCGGAGTAAATGGCCACGTGGTAGACCCCGTTACCAGTCCCGTTATTCGACCAAAACACCAAATCTCCCGGCTGTTTTTCGCTGAAGGGAACATTGGCGTAGGCGTTGTATTGGGCGGCCGCAGACCGCTGCACCCCTTTGCCGAGTTCTTTCATCCCCGCATAAACCAGTCCGGAACAGTCGTAGCCATCCGGCCCCGTTCCTCCCCAAATGTAAGGAAGGCCCGTTTTCGTTTTGGCCCACTCCAGTAAGCTCGGCCCGAATCCCCCGCTCGCGGCGTTGCTGGGAGGCAAAGCGGGCTGAGAAGTCGGTGCTGGTGCCGTTGTCGGCTGGGAGGGTACAACGCTCGGCTGTGAGGTCACTTGCGGCGATTGTCCCGAAGCTGCGCGCTGGCGAGCCTGACGCTCTGCCTGCTCTCTCGCGGCCTGCTCGCGGGCTTTTTGCTCCGCTGCCTGCTGGGCCGCCCGGGCTGCGGCCTGCTGGGCCGCCAGAGCTTCTTGTTCTTCACGTTGGCGCTGTGCCGCGGCCGCTAGTGCTGCTTGACGTTCCTGCTCGACTTTTTCCTGACGGGCTTTCTCTTCCGCAATTGTCACTTCGCGTTCCCGCGCCAGCTCAACAATGATTTTTTCCCGCTGAGATTCGAGTTTCTTTAGCTCATCCAAGGCTTCTTGAGCCTGAGCACGAGCGGTTTTTTCCGTAGTAGCCAGGCTGGCTGCGGCATCTTTCTTAGCTTTGGCAGCGCGATTGGCTTTGTCGCTCAAAACTTCGGCAACATTTTGCAACGCCATCAATCCCTGAGTTTGGCTGTCTGCCTGATTACCCAAAGCATCGGTGGCGGCTTCTTTCAAAGCGGCATCGCGGAAGGCGTCGGATTCGGTGATAGCCGCCAAGTCAGATAATCCGCTGCTGTTTTGGCGATACATCGCGACAGCTAGTCGACCCAATTTGGCTTTGGCTGCATCGGCTTCTCGCTTCGCTGCTTGGGCTTTCTTCGCGCTTTCACTGGCTTCGGCGGTGGCCGCATTCAGAGCATCGGTAGCCTCGGCAAAATCCTCAGCTGTTTGGGCATAGTGTAACTGGGCTTCATCGACTTTCACCCGGTTGCGGGCAATGGCACTTTCCAGTTGGGCAATGCGATCTGGTTTGGCACTCGGGGCGCCCACGGCCAGGGGAATTGTTCCCATCCCCAGCGTCATTGCTGCAGCCACGCTCATCGCCGCCAAGCGACGCTTCCATCGTCCAAACTGGTCTGTGTTACGCAAAGCCTGCCTCCCTTAACAGCTTCTATAACTCTAACCACATCCATCGGCAGTTTACAACAGATTTAACGATTCTAAACAAAAACCACTGTTTTCACAATGGGCCTCAACTTTCACTTTCGTAACACTGATAACATTTGTCCTGACAATTGCCAGATTTTTTGCCACACTCCACCACAAAAAAGGTTCCCCTCCCACACAAACGCGAGAGGGGAACCTTTTGAACAGTAGAAAACCTATTCCGCAGGAGTCGTCTTGGCGACAGCCATCAGGAACTCGGCATTGTTCTGGGTATCTTTCAGCTTCTGGAGTACCACGCCTGCGGCCTGTTCCAGTTCCAGAGACGCCAGCACTCGGCGCAGCCGCCACAGTACGCTCAGCTCTTCCTTCGTGAACAGCACCTCTTCGTGGCGAGTACCCGAAGCATTGACGTCCACCGCCGGGTACAAACGCTTTTCGGCCAGTTCGCGGGACAGTCTCAACTCCATGTTGCCGGTGCCTTTGAATTCCTCAAAGATAACCTCGTCCATCTTGGAGCCGGTTTCGACCAAGGCAGTAGCGATAATCGTCAAGGAACCGCCGTTTTCAACATTGCGGGCGGCACCAAAGAACCGCTTGGGCGGGTACAGTGCGGAGGCATCCACACCGCCGGAGAGAATCCGGCCCGAAGCCGGGGCAGCTAGGTTGTAAGCACGCCCCAACCGGGTGATGGAATCCAGCAACACCACGACATCGCCGCCCAGTTCCACCAGGCGCTTGGCCCGCTCAATGGCGAGTTCTGCCACCGTGGTGTGCTCTGAGGCAGGGCGGTCGAACGTCGAGGCAATAACCTCCCCCTTGACCGTACGCTGCATATCGGTGACTTCCTCCGGACGTTCATCCACCAGAACCACCATGATGTGAACTTCGGGGTTGTTTATAGAAATCGCGTTGGCAATTTGCTGCAAGATGATAGTCTTGCCAGCTTTCGGAGGAGACACAATCAGGCCGCGCTGGCCCTTGCCGATAGGAGCCATCAGGTCAATAATCCGCGGAGCTAATACCTTCGAAGATGTTTCCAAGCGTAGCTGTTCATCAGGATACAACGGGGTCAGCTTGGAAAACTCAATTCGTTGCGAGGCCTCCTCAATGCTCTGACCGTTGATGGACTCCAGATGCACCAGAGCATTGTGCTTGACGCGGCGTTCTTCACCTTCACGAGGCTTGCGCACGGCACCCACAATCGCATCGCCGGAACGCAGTCCCCACCGGCGCACCTGACCCAAAGTCACGTAAACATCGTTGGGTCCGGGAAGATAACCGGAGGTCCGGACAAAAGCGTGGTTTTCTTTCACCTCCAAGATGCCGGCAATGGGCAGTAACTCTTCAGGGCTGATTTCCTCGCTACCGTTATTGTCGCTGTCATCGCGATCGCGTCCACGATTACGGTTGCGGTTACGCCCGCGGCGATCATTGCGATTACGACGGTCATAGCGTTCGCCCCGGTCGTCTTGAGTCTGTTCGCGCCGCACGCTGGCTCCCTGGGCCACCGCTTCCAGCTGAGGATTGTTTTCCGTGGCAGACTCGGCATCATCATGGTTGCGTTGACGACGCGAAGGCTTAGCCCCCAGGTCATGCTCCAACGCCGCCTTTACGTCAAGGGGGGCAGCCGCGTTTTCGGAGTTTTCTTCGGCGGCAGGTTCGCCTGCCGGTGCGGAAGCGCGACGGTGACGACGCGCCGCACGCTCCTGACTCGCGGAAGATGCAGAGTCTTGCTCACCATCATGTTCAGACGCCCGAGACTGTTCCGGAGTCGCAGTTTTATGGGGTGCGGAGTCAGCAGCTGCACCTCCAGACTTCTGTTTTTCAATAATCGCTTCAATAAGTTGCGGTTTTCGAGCCTGAGAAATGCCTTTAATGCCCAGCGACTTTGCCAGTTCGCGCAGTTCGGAAAGCTTCATAGCAGCCAGTTGATTGTCGTTCACAAGTGTCCTTATCTCAAAGGTTAATGGGTAAAAACTTGCGCAACGTTCCCAAATACGAAGGTTCGCAAGCAGACCGACTCAAGATTACGAATCGGGTTTGGCCCGGAAGATGTCTACGGACCCGCGGCTGAGCCGTGTTGATAAAATCATACCTCCGCGCTAAGGTTTCAACAAAACGAGTATCAACTTCGTGAGCGTGACCCCGTCATGACCCGGACCACACAATGGTCTATCAGGAACGGAAGCTACAGCAGCAACGCAACTTCGGGGCACTAGGGAGTAGTTTCCGCCGCTTCATGCGTTATTTTCACATTCAATGCTTTTGCGGAACTGGTTTTTTTATCTCCCCATCCGAAAAACTTCATTATTCAAAGAAAGGCACTCTAATGAAACGCATAATTGCAGCTGCTGCAATTTCAGCACTAACCTTGGTAGGCATGACGGCCTGCACTCAGCCCAGCTCAGGACCCGCCGGCGGCGGTAACACTGCCACTGGAGACACAATCAAAATCGGCGTGAACTACGAGCTTTCCGGTGCGGTAGCCACCTACGGTAAACAAAATGTTGACGGCATCCAACTGGCAGTTGATGAAATCAACGCCCAGGGCGGTGTCAACGGTAAAAAGATTGAAATTGTGAAATACGATTCCAAGTCAGAGCCGGCCGAAGCCACTACTCTGGCCACCAAGTTGATGAGCCAGGACAAGGTCCTCGCCATGATTGGTCCGGCGACCTCCGGTTCTTTCAAAGCAGTCATCCCCGCCGGTAACCAGAATAAAGTTCCGGTGATTTCCGGATCCGCCACCGCGGATGACGTCACCGTCACCGGCGGCAAGCTCCAAGAATTTGCTTTCCGCACTTGCTTCTCTGATTCCTACCAGGGCGGCGTGATGGCCCAATACGCCGCTGAAAAGTTAGGCGCCAAGACCGCGGTCATCATGGGAGACACCTCCTCTGACTACGCGAAAGGCCTGGCCAAGAACTTTAAGGAAAACTTCACCAAATCCGGCGGTTCGGTCGTGGCGGAAGAAGGCTACGTGGCTGGTGACACCGATTTCAAGGCGACCTTGACCAACATCAAGGGCAAGGATTTCGATGTGCTCTATATCCCCGGCTACTACCAGGAAGTCGGCCTCATCATCAAGCAAGCCCGCGAGTTGGGCATTGACGCCAAGATTCTGGGAGGTGACGGCTTTGACTCCCCTACCCTTCTGGAACTGGCCGGTGCCTCGGCGTTGAACAACGTGTACTTCACGTCGCACTACTCGGCTTTGGACGCTTCCAACACGAAACTGCAAGACTTCATCAAGACCTACAAGGATAAGTTCGGCGAGGATCCGTCCTCGTTCAACGCCCTCGGCTACGACACGGCTTACTTCGTGGCCAAGGCGATTGGTGAAGCGAAAGAGTTGAACGGTCCGGCTATTGCCGAAGCGATGGCTAACGCTAAGGGCTTCGAGGGCGTGACCGGTTCTTTCGATATGGATCCCAAGACTCATGACCCGATTAAGACGGCGGTCGTGGTTTCCCTGAAGGACGGTGTCCAGGACTCCGCTGAGGCCTACGCCCTGAAGTGATCGAGTGTTTCCCAAGGGCGGGGCGGCCCGTTGACCCGAGTCTTCACCAGGTTCGGGCTCCCCGTCCTCGGGACCTCGAGAAAGAACGTTCCTCATGGATTTGATACTGCAACAGCTGATTAACGGCCTGTCGCTGGGTAGTATCTATGCGCTAATCGCGCTGGGATACACCATGGTCTACGGCATCATTCAGCTCATCAATTTCGCCCACGGCGACGTCCTAATGGTCGGGGCTTACGTTGGTTTCGCAGGAATGGTCCTGCTGCACCTCGACCCGTTCACATCTTTGCTGGCAGCAATGATTATCTGTGCGATTTTGGGGATGCTGATTGAGCGTTTGGCTTATAAGCCGCTGCGCCACTCGACCCGAATCGCCGTACTGATTACCGCTATTGGCATGTCCCTGCTGATTGAGTACGTGATGATGTACTTTGTTGGGGCTGAAGCCCGCGCCTATCCCGCCCAGACTGGCTGGCTGGGAGCAACTTACCGCTTCGGTGGGGTGAGCCTGTCCATGATTCAAATCATCATCGTGGTGGTTTCCGTGGTGCTGATGATTGTCCTGCAGTTCATCATTAAGAAAACCCGCATTGGTAAAGCCATGCGCGCGGTCAGCCAGGATCAAGACGCCGCCAAGCTCATGGGAATCAGCGTGGATAACACGATTTCCTTCACTTTTGCTCTCGGCTCCGCTTTGGCTGGCGCCGCCGGGGTGCTGTGGGGGCTGTATTACACTTCGGTTACCCCACTCATGGGCATTATGCCGGGCTTGAAAGCCTTTGTGGCCGCTGTTTTGGGCGGTATCGGTTTGATTCCAGGAGCGTTGGTGGGCGGCTATCTGGTCGGCTTTTTAGAGACCATCGTGAACTCCTTGGGTCTGTCCACATTCCGTGACGCGGCCGTGTTCATGGTGCTGATTATCGTGCTCATCTTTAAGCCTGCCGGCATCCTCGGCAAGAACGTACAGGAGAAGGTCTGAGCCATGAAAACTGGAATAAAAAGTATCATTGCACAAGCCATCATTCTCGCGGTTCTTTGGGGGCTGGGGTACGCCCTCATCACGGTGGGGGTCATCGACTCTTACATCTTTAACACCATGGTCACCATCTGCGTGAACATTATCCTGGCGGTGTCGTTGAACCTGGTCACCGGGTTTACCGGGCAATTCTCTCTGGGCCACGCCGGATTCATGGCGGTAGGGGCCTATTCCACCGGCCTCATCGTTACCGCGATTCCTACCTACGGTGGTTTCTTCCTGGGACTGGGCATAGGCGGACTTTTCGCCGCCGGTATCGGTTTCCTCATCGGTTTGCCGACCCTGCGTCTGAAAGGAGACTACCTGGCTATCGCCACCCTGGGACTGGCCGAGATTATCCGCGTGCTGCTGTTGAATCTGGAGTTCTCCGGCGGGGCTGCCGGACTGTTCATCCAACTGCAGTTCACGGACTGGAACATCCTGTTCATCCTCACGGCGGGCACCATCCTGCTGATTCGTAATTTCCTGAACTCCCGTCACGGGCACGCCTGCATCGCGGTCCGCGAGGACGAAATCGCCGCTGAATCCATCGGCATTTACTCCACCCGAATTAAGACCCTGGCTTTCGTAGTCGGTTCTTTCTTTGGAGCCATCGGGGGCGGCCTGTACATCGGAAACTTCTTCTTTGTGAAACCGGACCTGTTCAACTTCATGATGTCCATCAACATCCTGGTGATAGTGGTTTTGGGCGGTTTGGGTTCGCTGACCGGCTCGATCATCGCCGCCATCTTGCTGGCGGTAGTTTCGACCCTGCTCCAACCCTTCCCTGAAATCCGAATGATTCTCTACGCCTTGGTTTTGGTTATCCTCATGGTGTTCCGTCCCCAGGGTCTGTTGGGCACCAAGGAGCTGACCTTTAAGGTCTTTGGCAGGTTGTTGCACAAGCCGATTGGGGAGGGCAAACCGGAAAGTGGCAGTGCGTTGCCAACTCCCCCAACCGCGGAGACACCCCCGGGAGCACTCCGCGCCGAGGCTGGTGCCGAGACCGGGACAGAATCAGTCGCCACCGAACCCCCGACAGAGGAGCAGCGCGCTCACGCCATCTTGGACGTGCGCCGCCTGACACGGCACTTCGGCGGGCTCGCCGCCCTCACGGACGTGGATATGTATCTGCAACCCGGTGAGCTCATCGGTCTGATTGGACCCAACGGAGCGGGGAAAACCACCGTTTTCAACTTGCTGACCGGGGTTTATCCCCCCTCGTCGGGAACCATCGCTTTCCGCCCTGACCCGCAGGGCGGGGACGTCTCCATTGCCGGCAAGAAACCCTTTGTGATTTCTCGCTGCGGCATCGCCCGCACCTTCCAAAACATCCGTTTGTTCAAGGACCTCACGGTGTTGGACAACGTGGTTTTTGCCATGGAACAGCGCGAAAAGTATTCCCTCCTGGCGTCCTTTTTCCATCTGCCGTCCTGGTCCCAGTCGCGTCAACGCGTCCACGAAGAATCTATGCAGTTACTGCAGATGATGAATCTCGCTGAAAAAGCCGGTGAATCCGCTCGGAACCTGTCCTACGGTGAACAGCGTCACCTGGAGATTGCTCGTGCCCTGGCGACTAACCCGCAGCTCCTGCTGCTGGACGAGCCGGCGGCAGGAATGAACCCAGCCGAGACTGCCCAACTCACGGAGTTGATTGCGATGCTGCGTCAGCGTTATCACCTCACTATCCTGCTCATTGAGCACGACATGTCGCTGGTGATGACCATCTGCGAGCGCCTCTACGTGCTCGACCACGGCGTGGTTATCGCTTCCGGTACGCCTCAGGAAGTTCGTAACAATCCGAAGGTTATCGAAGCCTATCTGGGTCAGGAGGTGGAAAATGTTTGAGATTAAAGACCTCAAGGTTTCATTCGGCGGCATCCAGGCTCTCAAGGGCATTTCCCTGCGCGTGGAAGAAGGCGAAATCGTGACCCTGATTGGCGCCAACGGAGCGGGCAAAACCACGACGTTGCGCACCGCCTCCGGCCTGGAACGCCCTTTGGAAGGCTCAATCTGGCTTGATGGCAAGGAAATTACCAAATCCTCACCACGTTCGCGGGTACGCCACGGTTTGGTTCACGTCCCGGAGGGGCGTCGGGTGTTCCCCGGAATGACCGTGATGGAAAACCTCGATTTGGGCGCCTACATGCGCAAAGACCGTAGCGGTTGCGCCGCGGACCTGAAAATGGTGTTTGAACGGTTCCCGGTCTTGGCTGACCGGAAAAATCAGCTGGCGGGGACCTTGAGCGGCGGCGAACAGCAGATGTTGGCTATGGGCCGCGGGCTGATGGCCAAACCGTGCGTCCTGCTGTTGGACGAACCTTCGATGGGCTTGGCACCGCTGTTCGTCCAAGAAATCTTTGACATCATCGTCAAAATTCAAGAAATGGGAACTACGATTTTATTGGTAGAGCAAAACGCCAACATGGCTTTGCAGATTGCCTCACGCGCCTACGTGATGGAAACCGGCAAGATTGTGTTGCAAGGCGATGCCGCAGAGTTGCTGACTAGCGACGAAGTTAAGCATGCCTACCTGGGAGGATAACCATGTTTGTAAAATGGAGAATGACAGCCAACCCTTTTACTATCGATTCGGATGCCACCGTGCCCGACGCTATCGAAATGATGCAGACACACGGCATCACGAAGCTGCCGGTCTTGCGTGACGGCAAACTGTGCGGCGTAGTTTCTCAGTCGGACATCAACCGGGCTCTGCCCTCTGACGCAACTTCCCTATCTTTTGGCGAAGTGGCCTACCTGTTGTCCAAACTGAAGATTTATAAGATTATGAAAAAGATTCCCCCCACCATCTCGGCCGATGCCATGCTGGAGGAAGCCGCCATCGTCATGCGTGACTCGAAAGTCGAGATTCTGCCGGTCATGGATGAGGGCAAGGTTATCGGGGTCATTACCGAATCTGATGTCCTCGATGCGTTTATCGACATTAACGGGGCTCGCGAGCCCGGAACCCGCCTGGTTATTGAGGCTGACGACCAGCCCGGGGTGATGAGCCGCCTGGCGAGGGTCACCGGGGAACTGGAGACCAACATCACCCATATTGCGGTGTACCGCACCGGGATGGAGAGTTCTTTCGTGCTTCTGGGTGTGAATACCGTGAATACCACCGACCTGGAGGAGGCGTTTACGAAAGCCGGATTCCAGGTCCGTTACGTCCTCAGACGCTAAAGCGTCGTTCATCTCCAAAAAATCTCCCTACCCCGTCATTGCCTTTCTTGGCGGGGTAGGGTCTTATTCACAAGTTTCGGGGGTGCCTGTATCCGTGACTGGATTGACTATGCGGTGGTTCCCTGTGGTTCCCTGACAATGATTCCCTGTGGCGCCACCGGTAATTCTCGCGGCTTCCAGCCCAGATGTTCGAGATCTTGGCGCGTGGCGGGGTCCAGATGGTCAAAAACTATCACGGTAGGCCCAGCACCACTGATGGCGGCGGGAGCGCCAGCGGCTCGCAGCCGGTCTACTAATTCTAGGGACTGGGGCATGCCCTCACGGCGATACTCCTGATGCAGCCGATCCTCAGTAGCGAAAAACAGTAGTTCGGGGTATTTAGCCAAGGCCAGAGGCAGCAGCGCGGCGCGTCCGGCATTAAAGGCCGCGTCCCGATGCGGAACTGACTCGGGCAGCAACCCGCGTGCCTTGGAGGTGGCGAGTTCAAATTCCGGAATCAGCACGGTCAGTCGTACTTGCGGGGAAACCTCAAAATGTTGCGCATAGGCTCGCGGCGTACCCCCATTCGCACTCGGTTCCATCCAGCCCGCCACGGCACCCCCGTACACGGCAGGGGCGGCATTGTCGGGGTGGCCTTCCATCTGGACCGCGAGCTGAAAAATCGCCTCCGTGTCCAACACTCCCGGCTCCAGCAAAGCCCCAGCAGCGGCCAACCCGGAAACTAGGGCCGCGGAAGACGAACCCAGACCGCGGCCGTGCGGAACCCGGTTCACGCAATGCATTTCAATCCCAATCTGGGAAGCTCCTACAGATTCCAGCCCGGCTCGCAAAGCCTGCACCACCATGTTGGTTTCATCCTCAGGTACTTTGCCGGCGCCTTCGCCTTCCACCGTGACGTGGGTTGCTCCGGTGGTGGCCCGCACACTGACTTCATCGCGCAGTTCCAAGGCGAGGCCCAGAGCGTCAAATCCCGGCCCCAGGTTAGCCGAGGAGGCCGGAACGCTGACCGTTACTTCGTCACGCACAAAATTCATGGCAATTCCTTAGGTTCGGTGGTTTTGCGCTTGGTTCGGGCACAGCATCGGCCCGGTGGAGACACTGTTGTTACAGGCCGAGTTCCCGTACCGCCGCCTGCAGGCTGGGTTCGATTACTGGTGGGGTCACGTTGCCTTTCGCTTCCATTGCGGTGGCGGTGTCTTTCAAGCCGTTGCCGGTCAAGGTGCAGGCAATTCGCACTCCTCCGGGTACTTTGCCTTGCTCGGCCAACGCCAACAGACCCGCTATCGGGGCCGCGCTGGCCGGCTCGCAAAACACTCCGACTTCCGCGGCGATAATGGACTGAGCCTGCATAATGGCTGCATCGCTGACCGCGGTAATTAACCCGCCGGAGTCGTCGCGTGCTGCGGTGGCGTAGTCCCAAGACGCGGGGTTACCAATCCGGATTGCGGTGGCGATGGTTTCCGGGTTCTCGATAGGGTGTCCCGCCACGAAAGGTGCGGCTCCGGTGGCTTGAATCCCCCACATTCGAGGCAGCTTGGTGGTTTGTGGTTTCAGTTTCAGGGCTGAATCCTCGATTGAGGAGGCGACTTTCCGACCGAAGTACTCGTTATATCCCATCCAATAGGCACTGATGTTTCCGGCGTTGCCCACCGGCAGGCAGTGAATATCGGGTGCATCACCCAGGGCGTCACAAATTTCAAAAGCGGCGGTCTTTTGCCCCTGCAGCCGGTAGGGGTTAATTGAATTCACCAAACCCACCGGGTACTTTTCGGTCAGTTCCCGGGTAATTCGCAAGCAGTCGTCAAAGTTTCCGTCCACCGCAATGAGCTTGGCCCCGTGCATCACGGCTTGGGCCAGCTTGCCCAGAGCAATCTTTCCGGCGGGTAAAATGACCGCGCATCCCACCCCTGCCGCGACCGAATAAGCCGCCGCGGAAGCGGAGGTGTTGCCGGTGGAAGCGCAGGCCACCATCTGAGTGCCCGCCGCCTTCACTTTCGTCATGGCCATAGTCATGCCCCGGTCTTTGAACGAACCGGTGGGGTTAGCACCCTCAAACTTCACATAGACCTCTGTACCGATGGTGTCTACGCCAGCTTTCTCGCTCAGGGTGCCAATGCGCTGTTCCACGCGGCGCGCCCGAATCAAGGGGGTATTGCCCTCAAACAGGGTCACGACGGGGTCGCCTGGTTCCAGGGGAAGTCGATTCCGGTATTCTTCCAGCAGACCGCTCCACATCTGTGCCATGTTTTGGTTGCTCCTTATTCGCGGTTTCGATAACCTCTACAGTTTTCGCTCTCGGCCATGCTTTAGTCGCGAAAAAACTGAGGCTCTCATTGGTCTTCCTCAATGGACATCTCTGAGGCGATTTTATGCACTAATGGTGATTTCGCCAAAGCGGCAGTAATTCCCTCATGCTTGGAATTCTGTGCCAGATGGGTCGAAATGACCAATGTCGCTTCGTCGGGTGCGGTCTCGGTCAGCGGTTGAGTCAAAGACGCAATGGAGACTTCCCCGGCGGCATAGATTTTGGCGATTTCCGCCAGCATCCCAATCCGGTCAGCAACCTGCAAACGTACCTGACGGCAGGTTTCCACTCGTCCCGGTTCGCAAATCGGCAGGTCTGCGTACACGCTTTCGCGGGGGGCATGCCCCCCGGAGACCAGGTGGTTGGCACCCGCCACGACGTCGGAAAGTACCGCGGAAGCGGTGGGAGCCCCACCTGCGCCCGCCCCGTAAAACATGAGCCGACCAGCAAACTCGGTTTCCAAAACTATGGCGTTGTAGGGTCCGCTGATGCCCGCCAGCGGATGACTCTTTGGCACCAGGGTCGGTTCCACACCGAGGGCAATCTGTTCCTGCCCGTCAACGGTGACCCTTTGGGCGCGAGCCAACAGTTTCACCGCGTACCCGGATTCTGTAGCCTGTTGAATATCCTGAGCGCTAACCTCGGTGATGCCCTTCACGGGGACATCCTCCAGGTTCACCCGGGTATGGAAAGCCAGGGAGGCTAGGATGGCGCACTTGGCTGCCGCATCGTGACCGCCTACGTCCGCGCTGGGATCCGCCTCGGCAAAGCCAAGCTCTTGGGCCTGGTGCAGAGCCCGTTCATAGGACCAACCCTGGGTGGTCATCTGATCGAGAATGTAGTTGGTGGTGCCGTTGACGATACCCAGAACTTTGTTGATTCGGTCTCCGGTCAAGGATTCCCGCAGTCCATAAACCACGGGAACCGCCCCGGCCACCGCGGCTTCAAAATACAAATTCGCATCTGTGCGGGCGGCGGCCTCATAGAGCTCCGGGCCGTATTGTGCGAGGACCGCTTTGTTGCCGGTCACCACGGTTTTGCCTGCTTCCAAGGCTTTCAACATGGCACTGCGAGCCGGTTCCAGGCCTCCCATCAGCTCGATGACCAGGTCGGCGGAATCAATCACCGCATCAATATCGGTGGTCAACAGATTTCGGTCCAGGCCCTCCCGAGCCTTGCTGGTGTCGCGGACCGCAACGCCGCTAAGCACCAGGTTTGCTCCCGCCCGTGCCGCGAGTTCCTGCTGTTGGTCGTGCAAAATGCGCGCGACTTGCAGTCCTACCGTGCCAGCACCGAGCAGTCCAATTTTTACGTCTTGCTTTTGCGCCATCTCTGTTTCCCTTTCGGTGTCCCTCTATACGTTCACTGTATCAGCAGGGCGGGTGTCTAAAAATTCGCGGTACTGCGGGTCAAAATGAGCCAGCATCGCATCCACAGTTTCCGGCTCCAAAAGCCACTTTGTAATGACCGTTCCACTGTTGTCTTGATCTACCCCCAGCACTCCCGGGCGGGTAAACCAGTTATAGTTCGAGCTCATGGCCCACCCATAGGCTCCTGTAGCAGGTACCGCCAGCAGGTCTCCCTCGGTCAAGTCTGCGGGCAGGGCCACGTCTTTAACCACAATGTCACCCGATTCACAGTGAGAACCCACCACACGGCAGGGCGTCAGCGGGGCCGTCGAACGGCGGTTGGCCAAAGCAATCGTATAGTTGGCATCGTACAGCGCGGGACGAATGTTGTCGCTCATTCCACCGTCTATCGACACGTACCGACGATAGCTGAGGCTGCCGTCTCGATGCTGACCCACCGGCTGATCCTTGATATTGACCACTCGGTACAAAGTAATGGTGCTGGGACCAGCAATAGCTCGTCCCGGTTCTACGGAAACCCGCGGGAAGGGTTGTTCTAACTCATCACAGGCATTTTGTATCACTTGGTACAGTCCAGCGGCGAAGTCGGCGGCGCCTGGCGCGGGGGCATCGACAGGGGTATAGGCGATGCCGTAACCGCCCCCCAGGTCGATTTCTGGAATGAGATAAGCGGTCGTTTGTTTCACCAGACCCCGAAACTCCAGAATTTTCCGAGCCGCGGCACAAAAACCGTCAAGATTCACTATCTGAGAACCAATGTGAGAATGCAGACCGCTCAGCTCCAAGCGTTCATCGGCCAAAATGGACTGCACCACGCGCCAGGCGGGGGAATCAAAAGCCGGGGCTGCGCCGCGGGGAGAATTGGAGTCATCGATAGATTCAAAACCGTGAGCCCCAGGGGTGAGGGACAACCCGAACTTTTGGTCTTCGTGGGCGGTAGCAATAAATTCGTGACCGCCGGCGTGAACTCCCGTGGTGACACGCACCATCAGCGGCACCCGGCTTTGCGGCTCCAATTCATCTAAGACGCGCTGAATACGCCGGACTTCCGCGGGGGAATCAACGATAATCCTCCCCAGGTGAGCCTCAATTGCTTGTCGCAGCAGTTCGGGGGATTTCCCGTTCCCATGCAAACCAATCAAACTCGGTGGACAGCCCGAAGCTAGCGCCAAAGCCATCTCCCCAGCAGAAGCCGTATCTAACCCGAGTCCTGCCCCAGCCGCCAGCCGGGCTATTTCCACGCATAAGAAGGCTTTTCCGGCATAGTGTACCTGCACCTCATGATCGCCAAACGCTGCGGCAAAAGCCTCGCGAAAAGCCTTGAGACGGTCTTGAAAATCCGCCATGTCCAGCACAAAAATCGGGGTTTGTCCGCCCCGACCGTCCACCTGCGGAGCCTGGCTCAAAAGCTCGCTCAGGCTTCGTCCGTGCAGAGTCAGTTCTCCCTGTGAATCGCGCTGAAGCCCACTGGGCCACAAGTCCGCACGCACCTGCGGGTCCGGGGCAACCCAAGTTCTTAAGCCAGAATCCCCCGGGTGTAAACGTGCTGGGTCATCAGCCGCCAAATCCACCGCCCGTTCCTTCCTTACGTGGCGCGGCTTCCTCGAAAAACGGCGCCGCTCACATCCGCTCGGGTGCGGTCACACCCAACAGGTCCAAGCCGTTGCGCAGGACCTGACCAACAGCGTTGTTCAGCGCCAGCAGCGCCGCATGCTCGGCCGTCACCGGTTCATCACCAGCGGGGGTGACGCGGCGCTTACCGTACCAGGTGTGGTAAGCCCCTGCCAAGTTCTCCAAGTAACGAGGCACCAGGTGCGTGGCGTTTTCAGCCGCGCCTGTCGCCACTACGGACGGGAACTGCGCCAGAACACCGATAAGGGCCGCATCTGCCGGGTCGCTGAGTTCTTTCGGATCGAAACCATCCGCGCAAGAAACCCCATGTTCAGCAGCGTTCTTGGCTACGTTTGAGGTGCGGGCATGCGCATATTGGACATAGTAAACGGGATTTTCGTTGGTATGCGAAGCCAGCACATCAAGGTCAATCGCCAACTGGGTATCCATCGAAGAACGCACCAGAGCGTAGCGGGCCGCATCGACGCCTACAGCTTCGACGAAGTCCTCCAGCGTAACGATGTCTCCGGCACGCTTGCTCATACGTACCGGTTCACCGTTCTTAAACAGGTTCACCAGCTGCCCGATGATAATCTGCATATTCTCGCCCGGCTTATCGCCATAAGCGGCGCACATTGCCATCATGCGCCCAACGTAACCGTGGTGGTCAGCCCCGAATAGGAACACGGTGCGATCCGCCCCGCGCCGGCGCTTGTCCTGATAGTAGGCCACGTCAGAAGCGAAGTAGGAGGCGTTGCCATCGGACTTGATAACCACACGGTCCTTGTCGTCTCCATGCTTGGTTGTCAGCAGCCAGGTCGCGCCGTCTTTTTCAGCCACCTCGCCACGCTCACGCAAGTAATCCAGCGCCTTGGTGACTGCCCCGGTTTCATAGAGGGAATTTTCGTGGAAGAACACATCGAATTCGGTACGGAAACCGCGCAGTGATTCTTTAATTTCATCGAACATCATTTCGACGCCGTGAGAGCGGAAGTATTCTTGGGCGGCTGCATCGTCCAGAGTTACCGGGTCAGGGTCGCCCGCAGCTTTCGCTTCGGCTTGAACCTTGGACGCGATATCGGCAATGTACTGCCCGCCGTAACCGTCTTCGGGGGTTTCCTGGCCGCGGGCCGCTGCCAGCAAAGAAACCGCAAAGCGGTCAATCTGGGTGCCGTGATCGTTAAAGTAGTACTCGCGTGTGACCTTCGCGCCGCTGAACTTGTACAGACGCGCCAAAGAATCCCCCACTGCTGCCCAGCGCGCACCGCCAATGTGCAGCGGTCCTGTCGGGTTAGCGGAAACGTACTCCAGGTTGATATGGATTCCTTTGAGGTTTTCGCCGTGGCCGTAATCGTTGCCGGAGGCCAGAATCTCAGCTACCAAAGCACCGGCGGCTCCGGCCTCAAGCCGGATGTTGATGAACCCCGGACCGGCGACTTCCGCGGAGGACACCCCGTCAATTTGAGCGATGGCAGAAGCAAAGATTCCCGCCAGTTCTCGAGGGTTGCGGCCCACAGACTTACCCAACTGCAAGGCGATATTCGTCGCCCAATCTCCGTGGTCGCGATTCTTGGGACGCTCCACGCGCATTTTTTCGGCCAAGACGCCGTCTGCTATATCGATATTGTTTTCCGCCGCTGCGGTGCCAAGCTGCGCAATCATGCGCTGAGTTAATTCTTCAGGAGTCACCCCATAAGCCTAACGTTTTGCCCTGAGCACATCAAAATTACCCCGTTTAGAGGGGCTAAAAATCGAAAAAGATGCGGTGTCCATTAAGTGCGCCTATCGCACCTGATTCAGCGCCCCGGATGGGATTCGAACCCATGACCTTTTGCTCCGGAGGCAAACACTCTATCCACTGAGCTACCGGGGCTTGCTGCAGCCAGCTTCAACAGTTTACCGCTTTGCTTCCAGAAGGTAAATTTTAGCCCCCTATGCCCAACACTAACAGCACTAAAAGTCCCAGATTCAGGGCAATAATCAGAGCAGCTACCAAGATGTTAATGGCCAGCAACCATTTGGGGTCAGCAAAAGATCCCATAATGTCCTTTTTCGACGTATAGATAACCAGGGGCAGCAACGCAAAAGGAATTCCTAAGGACAGCAGTGCCTGGCTGAGTACCAGCGCCCAGGTGGGGTCGAAGCCGAGCGCCAAGATGGCCAATCCCGGTATCAAGGTCACCACGCGCCGCGCCAGCAGCGGAACGCGAATGTGCAGCAAACCGGCCATAATCTCTGAACCCGCATAAGCTCCTACCGAAGTGGAAGCAAGCCCCGAAGCCAGAAGCCCGATTGCGAACACCGTAGCTACCCCACCGCCGAGAGCTATGGAGATAACGTGATAAGCACCTTCGATTGTGTCCGTATCTTCCTGCCCAGCTCCGGGTCCGCGCAACGCGGCGGCAGCCAGCAGCACCAGGGCAATGTTAACCGAACCAGCCACCAGCAAGGCCCAGAACACATCCAGTTTCGTCGCCCGGAGGAGTCTGCGCTTGCGGTCGTCAGGATGCTCCGAACCGTGGCGGTCTTTCGTCAGGGAGGAATGCAGATAAATCGCGTGGGGCATCACGGTGGCTCCCAGCATCGAGGCAGCCACTAAAACCGAGTCAGCATTGGGAAATGTCGGACGTAACCCGGCCACGGCAGCCTGCCAGGAGGGCGGAGCCACTACCAGTCCACCCACGAATCCCAGGGTGATGACCAGAAGCAGGGCAATGATGACCCGTTCAAACACAATCTGACCGGAGGTATTTTGTAAAAACAGCATGCCCAAAGACACCACACCGATTATCAAGCCGCCGACCAGCAGCGGAGCCCCAAATAACAGGTTGAGTGCTATGGCTCCGCCAATGACTTCGGCCAAGTCGGTGGCACCTGCCACGATTTCGGCTTGGATCCAAAAGGCGAGCCGCGCTGGCCGGCGCAAACGATTGCCTAGGACTTGCGGCAGGGATTGGCCGGTGACAATCCCAAACTTTGCGCTCTCATATTGGACCAGCATAGCCATCAGGTTAGCCAGCACCAGCACCCACACTAACGTGTAACCGTAGCGAGCTCCGGCAGTGATATTGGCGGCTACGTTGCCCGGATCCACGTAGGCGACAGCAGCCACGAAAGCCGGCCCCATCAGGGCAACCAGAGACTTTTGAGAGGCTTTCGGGTCATCGGTGAAATGAGACATGAATACACCCTACGCAAAACCGGCAGGCAGTAAAACCCCAACGCGAAACGCGGAGGTAGAGACGGGAAATTTAGGCTTCGGTATCCAAGGCCCGCCCCACCGAGCCGTTACCCAGCATGGCACGCATAGAAGTGAAGGTAGCCAGGCGATCGTGTTGGCTCAGAGGCTGCGGACGACGCATCAGCAGCTGTTGATTTTGGGTATGCGCAGAGGAAACAGAAGCCTGGTTTATCCGCGATTCAGCCAAAGTCAAAGCAAACAGAGAGGCAGAATCGGCACCGGGTTCAATGACTTCACCGGTGACGGATTCAATCAGGTCACGATCGCCGCGAGAAAGGTGTGACAGCACCCACTGGGTGTGTTCATCGACAACAGTTTGCGCTCCGCGCAACGCATCGCTGTTTTGGCGCTGCTTGGCTACTACGGCTGCTAAACGAACTGCCGAGCGCTGCTGTTCCATTGCCTAACCTTTCATTGAAAGTATGTCGATGTCAGTAATCTACCAGTTACCTTCGTCGGTTCCAAGGCTATTCTTAGATTTCTCTGATATTTCATTCAGATTACGTTAAGTATTCCTTGATATTTCAACAGTTTTTCGCCGATTAGCTGGAAGATTCCTCAATGTCAGTTTGGGCTAATGTACTGACAATATCGGTATAAATCCCATCAACGCCAAGGGAAACTAGACGTTGATATGAGGAAGTGTCATTCACCGTCCACACATAAACCGGACAGCCTAGGGTGTGCGCGGCCGCCACAAACCGTGGGGTCACGATTTTCACCCCCCGGATACTTTCCGGTACCGCCAGCGCACAGTGAAAATCCCTGAATAGACGCGGCACAATACCGAAGCGGTAGAGCCGTTCCAAATGGCGTTTTTCCGCTAGCCCCGCCATCACGCGGTGAGCGTTGGCTTCGATTTGAGCCATTGCCGCGGTTCCCCGCTCTACTAGGGAAAAGAATGCGTCAGGGGAAATGTCTGTGCTACGAATCTCCGGGCGGGTTCGCCTCACCAAACCGGAGGAAGCTCCCCCCCAGATTCGCGCAACGTCTCGCGCTCCCGGTAAATATCCACACACCGGTCCCAGGTGCCGGGCCATTCGCCAGACTCGGCGGGCTGAAAAGGACGCCAGAGCGAGACGCTCCAAGTCACGGCGCCCCTGTAAGACGCGTAGCGTACCGGGGACAACCGCATCGGTTTTAGCATCAATATTCAAGTAAATGTCGGGGTATCGGTCCAGAAACTCTTCCAGGTTCAAAGGCCGCTCGCCGTTAGGCAGTTGATGACGGCACAGCTGCGCCCACGTGACTTCGGCAATTGCCACTTCCCCATCGACCGCGTGCCACATCGGGTCATGGCTGATGACAGGAACCCCATCGCTGGTGGCATGAATATCAGTTTCCAGCCCAGCTACTGACCCGCAAGAAACAGCCCAGTCAAAGGCAGCCCGCGAATTTTCCGGAACCGAACACCCCACAGCCGCGCTGGCAGACACTGCTGACCCACGGTGAGCCAACAGCACCGGCCGATGGTGCGAAACAGGGAAAACAGGAGCGGGTCGCAAAATCAGGCGTGAATCTAGGAGCAAATCTGATTGACGAACCGAGCACCATGACGCTTCATCCAGCCCATCGGATCGACAGATTCCTTGTCTGAATTGCGAATTTCAAAGTGCAAGTGTGGTCCGGTAGAGCGACCGGTCGAACCCACCCCGGCAATAACATCTCCGGCTTTCACCTCAGCACCCTCACGCACGTAAATGCCGTCTCCATACATGTGCAGGTAGCGAGAGTAAAAGACCTCACCATCCTGAACATGCTTGATAGTAATCATGCCGGTGGATCCCTGCATTCCTGATTCTGTGACAATCCCGTCCGCTACTGCATGGATATTCGTACCGGTAGGAGCCGACAAATCAACCCCCTCGTGCAGCAATCGAGTTCCTGTCACCGGATTGACTCGCATCCCCCACGGGGAAGTAAACGTGTAACTCCCCGATGATAGCGGCCACAGCAAGAGGTTTTTTTCCGGAGCGGCAGAAGCGTCGCCGTTAGCGGAGCCCTGCGCGGCGCACTGGCCCAATGCGGTGGCTTCCACCACTCGGGAACGCGAACTGGCGGGAACCGCGTTTAAGTCGGAGTCATAATCGGTAGCGCCGCTGGCCCGAGCCACAACTGAGAGCAAAGTTTGATTGGTACTGAATTCAAAATTCGGAGAGGCAATGGATAAATTGGGTGAAACCATCCCAGATAGAGGGGCAACCACGGTGATGGCCGAAACCACACCCAACAACACCAGACGCGGAGCATTGAAAACTTGCGCTTCTTTACGGATGCGCGCGGACTGGGCTCTATTGCGCAATTCGCGTGCTTCCCGACGAGTGCGAGGCCTTTCGCTTACCACGGGTTACCTTCCGACTATGGATAACAACTCGAACTCAAGTTTATAACAAGTAGATAACGATTTGCAATTAAATACGTGTATCAATTTTCACTTCAGTAACATTTGTTAACACGAAACGCCTTTCCCCGACAATTTCCTGAAAAAATCGTGGAGTTTTAGTGTCAAATGGTGCCGTGTATAGCTTCACCTGTTCAGAGCAAATCTCGAACCTCACCGACCAGTTCCTCCAGGATATCCTCCAGGAAAATCACGCCAATCACCACTCCGGGCTTTTCTGAATCGACCACCCCAGCCAGGTGAGTACCTTGCTTTTGCATCACCCGCAGGGCATCTTCCACTTCCATTTGCGGAGTCACGGTAATTAACGAGCGAATCCGCCAGGATTCCAACGATTTTTCACGAGATGCTTTCTCGACGGCAATGACATCTTTAATGTGCAGGTATCCGGTAATGCTCCCAGTTTCATCGACAACCGGAAAACGCGAGAAACCTGTACGCGCCACAGTCTTTTCTGCTTCTACGGGAGTTACGTCGGCTGGCAAAGTCACCAAGTTCTCCAAACCGACCATCACTCCTGACACAACTTCCGCAGAAAACTCCAGTGTCCCGGAAAGCAGCCCCAAGTCGTCCTCCAAAACCCCTTGCTCACGGGATTTCTCAACGATTGACGACATTTCTTCGACTGTAAAACTCACCCCAACTTCATGTTGCGGTTCCAAACCGAACAACCTCACCACCGAGTTCGCAAAGCGATTCATGGCGCTGATAACGGGACGCAGCGACCTTTCAATCGCCACCATCGGGGGTGAGTAAATCAAAATGAGCCGGGTGTGGGCCGAAACCGAGGTATATTTCGGAATCATCTCACCGACCACTACATGCAGATACAAAACAATCAGCAAAGCGAGAACAATGGCTATGGAATGGGCGCTGACTGGGGGGAGGCCCAACCGCAGCACCAGCGGTAGCAGTAAGTGCGCGATAGCCGGTTCCGCCACTACCCCCAATCCGGTAGACGCCAACGTAATTCCCAACTGACAAACGGCGAGCATCTCGGAAACATTTTCTACCGCGATGAGCGCGGAGGCCGCCCCGCGTTTCCCGTCTTTCACCAGGGGTTCAATCTCAGCTTTGCGCGAAGCCGTAAACGAGAATTCTGCCCCGACAAAGAAAGCATTGATGGCCAGGAGTACCACCATTAAAACCAAGGCAACCCAATCACTCATGCGTCGCCTCCGGGGAATTCAGCGGCTCGTCGGAATCCGGGTTGCGGGTGATGCGAACCCGGTCGATACGCCGACCGTCCATCTGTTCGACACGCAAAAGGTATCCGTTGACCAGGACTGTCTCACCTTGCGAGGGAATGTGGCCCAGTTCGTTCATAATCAGACCCCCCAAGGTTTCATAGGGGCCCTCGTCAGGCAGTTCCACTTTGGTTTGAATCAACAGTTCATCGGGACGGATCAGCCCCGGAACCAGCCATTCACCTTCCACGGGATGATTAATCCCGGCGGCGTGTTGATCGTGTTCATCCGCGACCTCGCCCACGATTTCCTCGACCGCGTCCTCCAAAGTGACGATTCCCGAAGTGCCTCCGTACTCGTCGACCACCACCGCCGTTTGGCTGCCGGCATCACGCAGCAGCACCATCAAATCCGCCAGTCCCATCGTTTCAGGAACCCTGGGGACTTCATACATCAGCGACGACGAAGTGACCACGACTTCACTGCGGCGTTCATAGGGGACAGATACGGCCCGGCGCAGGTTGGCGAATCCCAGGATGTCATCCAAACCGTCCGGTCCAATCACCGGGAAACGGGAATGCCCAGTTTCCCGCGCTTTCGCAATGAGGTCATCCGCGGTGTCATCCTGGGTCAGGTAGTGTACCCGCCCACGGTCAGTCATCACGTCTTTTGCCGCCAAGCCGGAAATATGCACCGAACGGGTAAACAGAGAAGCGGTCGATAAATCCAGCAGCCCTTCCTCGGCGCTTTGGCGCACCATCGCCACGAGTTCCTGAGCTGAATGAGCCCCGGACAGTTCTTCCACAACTTCCACGCCCATCCGGTCCAACACGAAGTTCGCCGAAGCCTTCAGCACCACAATGAGAGGCTTGAAAATAAAGGTGAATGCCCGCTGCGGACGCACTACAAAAGCGGCCGCTTTCATGGGGTCAGCCAGCGCTAGGTTCTTGGGAATGAGCTCACCAAAGACCATGGAATACAGATTCGTGATGACCATGGCGACCACCGCACCCAGGGCCGTGGCCGCGGCTAGAGCCATCCCGGTGTGTCCCAAACCACGTGTCACCAGGTTTGCGATGGCTGTTTGGGTGGTGTAACCCACCATGATTGTGGACAAGGTGATGCCTACCTGAGTACCAGACAGCTGGGTAGACAGATTAGAAATAGAGTCTTTCACGAGGGTAGCCCGCTTGTCGCCGTTAGCCGCGCGCCCCGCAACTCTGGCGGGGTCGACAGCTAGGAAGGCAAACTCAGTGGCTACAAAAAAAGCTGTGACCAAAGTCAGAACCAGCCCCACCGCCACCAACAGCCAGTCAGCCACGACGGGACTCAACCGACCCACCGCCCTTGTGCAACCTCAACAAAAACCGGGCAGGAAGAACCGAAGCAATAACGGTGCACTTGACCAGGACAAGGGCAAGAAGATAATCGCGGGTTGTCTTGCAGTTTAACCACCGTACTTATTTGCCAGCTGTGGCGGCACGGATGATTTCGCGGCGAACCCGCAGAGACGGCTGGCCGTTACCATCAGCCAGCACCATCCCTAAGCCTCCCGCTAAAGAACCTCCCGCTACCAGGCCGCGGGTGTATTCTTTGCGTTCCTCTGTGGAATTCGCTGCCCAAACCGGATTGTTTACCACGCTGATAGGAAGATTCACCACCGCCAGAATGAGAGCGCAAATCCGGGGGGATTTCCCCAGGGCCAACCCCATCGCGGTCACCGCTGTAGCCGCTCCGGACAGGCGCGACAACAATTTCGCGTCCGAAGTCAGCATGGGAGGCAGGCCAATCTTTTCCAGTGTCGGCTCCATCTTGCGGAAACGTTCCACGTGGTCTGCGGGGTTACGCAAAGCGTCGAGACCATCATGAATGAAAACCGCTGCCAGCAGCGGGCGTGAAATAATACGCAGCAAAGTCCTCATAACACTATTGTCCCCATTTTTCGACCAGTTAGCACCTTTTCGAAACGTTTTTAGGCAACACGGAATAAAAACCACCTTATATGGTTAGAACAGGTGTGAGACAAACTTTGGAAAAACCTCTCGCAAAGCCCGCTCGTGCCAGGAGCGCGACATACCGGACGCAATCTGTCCCGCCCGTGCCCTGCACAGGTTTAGACTGGGCAACGATGAGCGAAACAGTAAACTCCGCACCCCCAGGGACACCGAATGAAACGGAGCAACGTTTTGAAACGGAAGTCATGCCGTTTTTGAATCAGCTCTATTCCGGCGCGCTGCGTCTGACCAGGAATCCACACGACGCCGAAGACCTGGTTCAAGAAACCTTTTTGAAAGCCTTTCGAAGTTTCGATTCTTTTCAGGAGGGAACGAACCTCTTGGCGTGGCTTTATCGCATCATGACCAACACTTTCATTAATTCTTATCGCAAGAATCAGCGTCGACCGCGCACGGAAACGATGGCTGAGATTACGGATTATCAGCTGGCTCAAGATAATTCCAATCGAGAAGCCCGTTCGGCGGAGTCTCTAGCTTTGGATCGTCTGGGGACCCAAGATATCCTCGATGCCCTCGATTCCCTACCCGATGAATACCGCGAAGCGGTGTATCTAGCCGATGTGGAAGGTCTGGCTTACAAAGAAATCGCGGAAATCCTCGATATTCCCTCCGGGACAGTCATGTCCCGTTTGCACCGGGGACGGACGAAGCTGCGGAAAATGTTGAGTGAGCGTGTGGAAACTGAGGTGATGGTGCCATGAGCGAAGAAAACCTTGATTCACAGACGCCCCCCGCGTCTGAGTTCGACTGCGACTGCGATACCGTGACGCAAAATATGCGTGAAATCATGAACGGGGAAATGAACTTGCTCACCGCCCAACATTTCCACGAGCATCTGCGCCACTGCCCGAACTGCCACGAGGAATCCCTGCGGGTGGAGCGTTACATCACGTTGCTGCGGCAATCCTGCCGCTGTGAAGCTCCGATTGAGCTGCGAGAACGCATCATGATAGAGATTCGTAAAATCGGTTAGCCGCACGGATTTTTCGAAGCACTACAACGCCTCCGGGTTTGCGGGAAGGCCGGGAATGTGTGAAAATAGGCAGGTTGATTACGAACTTCAGAAGGAGGCTGTTATGTCGAAACGCGGTCGCAAGCGTCGGGCGCGGTCCAAGAGTGCCGCTAATCACGGCAAACGCCCCAATGCTTAAAGCTTGAACGGCGGGTGCGGGATAGTGAAAACTTCCCGCACCCGCAGTGTTTTTAGACTGAAGGACCCGAAACGCAGTTTTCCCCGGAAGAAACGATATCTTCCGGGGAAAACTATGACTGCTCTTAGCGGGCGAAAGCGCGCGACACTAGGTCAGCGGCCTGCTGCTTGTGTACGGAAGCCAAACCGGTAGAGGGAGCGGCCATCGCCGGGCGAGACACCACGCGAATCGGGCGGTCGCCGATGAAGGCATCCTGGTGTATCTTCAGGAAGCTCCAGACCCCCTGATTTTCCGGTTCGTCCTGCGCCCACACCAGTTCAGCGTTGGGGTACTGTGCCAAGATCGGCTTCAGATCCTCGTGTAGCGGGTAGTACTGTTCCAATCTCACGATTGCTGTGGTTTTGTCACCTGTCTTGGCGCGTTCGGACGCCAAGTCGTAATACAACCGGCCGGTGCAAATCAGCACGCGAGTCACCGCATTGGGATCCAGATTTCCCTGGTCGCCAATGACCCGTTGGAACTGACCGGAAGTGAAATCTTCCACCGAAGACACCGCCGCTTTCAAACGCAGCAGCTGCTTGGGAGTAAAGACGACCAGCGGGGTCCGCGGCCGACGATAGGCCTGCTCACGCAACATATGGAAGTGGTTAGCCGGAGTGGAAGGCTGGACAATCCACATATTGTCCTGAGCGGCCAAACTCAACCAACGTTCAATACGCGCCGAGGAGTGGTCGGGCCCCTGGCCTTCAAAGCCGTGGGGCAGCAACAGCACCAGAGAGGAGTGCTGATGCCACTTCTGTTGAGCCGAACAGATGAACTCGTCAATCATGGTCTGGCCGCCGAACGAGAAGTCTCCGAACTGGGCCTCCCAAATAGTGAGAGCTTCCGGGCGTTCCACCGAATAGCCGTACTCGAATCCCATGGGCGCGTACTCAGACAGGGACGAGTCGTAAATCATGAACTTGCCCTGCTTGTCGCTTAAGAATTCCAGCGGGGTCCATTCCTCACCAGTCTTGAAGTCGTGAGCGACCGCATGACGCTGCACGAAAGTCGCGCGACGAGCATCTTCACCGGACATCCGAATGGGAGCGCCCTCCATCAGGATTGACCCGAACGCTAACAGCTCACCGAATCCCCAGTCGATATTGCCTTCACGAGACATCTGTTGACGCTTTTCGTAGAGCTTTTCAATCTTGGGGTGCATGGTGAAGCCTTCGGGGTAATCCACGTGCGCATCGCCGATAGCTTCCACTACATCCCGCGGAATGGCTGAAGTCCAAGCAATCATATCGTCGGACTCGTCGGTCTGAGCGGCGGGCAGGGTCCAATCCCAGTCGTTGCCGCCCTGTTCGCCTTGCCGCGTCGGGGTGTAGCCCTTTTCCTTGGTTTCCTCAAAAATCTTTTCCAGTTTCTGGTGGTAATCCTCTACCGCCGCTTGCGCTTCCTCATCCGAGAGATCGCCACGGCCAATCAGGTTATTCATGTAAACCGTGCGGGTGGTTGGATGGGTGTCAATGAGGTGGTACATCACCGGCTGAGTCATCGACGGATCATCGCCTTCGTTGTGCCCGCGGCGACGGTAACAAATCAGGTCAATGATGACGTCCTTGTGGAACTTTTGCTGGAAACGGTAAGCCAGACCAGCTACCCGCGTGACCATCTCAGGATCGTCAGCGTTCACGTGGAAAATCGGCACCTGCAAGCCTTTAGCCAGATCAGTGCAGTAGTTTGTGGAACGGGCATTGGTCGGAGAAGTCGTGAAACCAATCTGGTTATTCACGATGATGTGCACCGTCCCGCCGGTGGCGTAGGCCTTGAGCTGGCTCATGTTGAGCGTCTCATAGACGACGCCCTGACCGATGAAAGCTGCGTCGCCGTGAATCAGCACGGGAAGGTAACCGTAGTCGCCCTCGATACCGACTTTATCCTGTTGAGCTCGGACAATACCTTCAACCACCGGGTTCACAGCTTCCAAGTGAGAGGGATTAGCCGCGATATAGACGCTGGTGGTCTTGCCCTCGTACGACTCGTAGATGGACTCGGTGCCCATGTGATACTTCACGTCCCCGGAGCCCTGAACTGAACCGGGATCCATGTTGCCTTCAAATTCGGCAAAGATCTGGTTGTTAGTTTTACCGGCCACGTTCACCAGCATGTTCAACCGGCCACGGTGAGCCATCCCAATGGTCACCCCAGCCAAGCCATCATGAGCGGCATCGTCCATAATCCGCAACATCAGAGGAATTAGCGATTCGCCGCCCTCCAAGCTAAAGCGCTTTTGACCGACATACTTGGTCTGCAAGAAGTCCTCGAAGGCCTGCGCCGCATTCAAACGGTTCATAATGGCGTGACGGACTTCTTTGCTCGGCGGCTCGTAGGGACGCTCAATTTCCTCCTGCATCCAGGTGCGCTGTTCGGGGTCTTGAATATGCATGTATTCGATGCCCGCAGTACGAGTGTAGGTATCACGCAGCTGGGTCATGATGTCGCGCAGCTTCATGTCAACATTGTGTTTGTCGCCCAGTCGTCCCACCGGGAAATACCGATCCAAATCCCAGATAGAAAGCCCGTAGGCCCCGAGTTTCAAGTCTGGATGGCGACGCACCCGATAATCCAGGGGATCCACATCCGCAATCAAGTGTCCACGGGAACGGTAAGCGTGGATGAACCGCGTAATTCGCGCGTCTTTGGACAGCTCCCCGGGCCCGCTGTAATCGTTGTTACGCGCCCAGCTGAAAGGCGCGTAGGGAACCTTCATGGAATCAAAGACACGTTCGTAGAATCCGTCTTCGCCCTTGAGTTTCTTTTCGATTAGCCCCAGGAAAGAGCCGGACAGGGCCCCTTGAATGACCCGATGGTCATAGGTCGAAGACATGTGCATAATCTTGCCGATACCGGCCTGAGCCAGCTGTTCTTCCGAAGCACCGGCCCATTCTGCCGGGTAATTCGTCGCCCCGACCCCGATGATGCAGCCCTGGCCCTGCACCAGGCGAGGCGACGACATGAGGGTACCCAAGGTTCCCGGATTGGTCAGGGTCACCGTGCAGCCGGAATAGTCTTCCATTCCCAGCTTGCCGTCACGAGCCTTTTTCACGAGTTCTTCGTATGCGCGGACGAATTCTTCAAAAGACAGGGTGTCGGCTTTGTGGACGACCGGCGTGACCAGCAGACGCGAACCATCGTCCTTGGGCAAGTCAATCGCCAGTCCAAAACCAACGTGCGCGAAATGGTCAATATGCGGTTTACCGTCCTCCAGGCGGTAGCGCACGTTGACGTCAGGAGTTTCCACCAAGGCTTCCACGATGGCGTAGCCAATCAAGTGGGTAAAGGATACTTTGCCGCCGCGAGTCCGCTTCAGGTGGTCATTAATCTGGGTACGATTCTCAATCAAAACTTTCGCCGGAATCTGGCGGTAAGACGTCGCGGTCGGCACTGATAGCGAAGCATCCATATTTTTCGCAATCACGGCGGGGACACCCTTCAGCCGTTCGGAACGATCCTCCCCTTTGACGGTGGCCTTTGCCGCATCATAATGCTGCTTTGCCACCATTGCAGCGTAGGGCGAAGTCGGAGCGTGAACGACCGAACGTGGCAGTGGCGGGCGATCGGAGTGTTGGGCATCAAGACCGGTGGGCCGGGATTCCTCAATAGGTTTAGCTGTTTCGCCGCTTTCCGTGAGTTCGGAAGTAGCACCAGCGGTTGCTCCCGGCAGCAATCCCAGGCTTTCCATCTGTTGGAAATACGATTGCCATTCGGGGGGAACTGAACTTTTATCCGCGAGGTATTGGGCGTGAAGCTGTGCAATAACTTCTTCGGAGGCTGAATTATTCGACGACTGTGTCTCGGCCACTGTATTTTCCCTTTCAAGGTCATTGGAAATTTTTTCCGTTGTGCTCCTAATTTAGGACTTTTAGCCTAGGAATTTCACCTTATTTCTCAGCCCTTGACAAAGATTTACTATAGTTCGAGTTATCCTTGGGGATTTGCGGACTTTCCCTTTTCAGTAGGCTGACGGAATCTCGGTCAAGAGGCTTCGGAAGGACGCCAAACGTAGCGCTAGTTCCGGGTGTTCATCCAATAGGCAATCCGGGGAGTCCGCACCGTGGGTGCAGCCTCGTGGACAGTCCCGGGCTATCGCGTAAAGTTCCGGGAATCCGCACAGCAATCCCGCCGCATCAACATGTGCCAAGCCAAAAGAGCGCACTCCGGGAGTGTCGATGAGCCACCCTTGTGCAGCCACCGGAAGGGCGACCGCCGAGGTCGAAGTGTGCCGGCCTTTACCGGTTACTTCGTTGACTGTCCCGGTTGCCCGATTTGCGCCTGGCACCAGCGCGTTCACCAGGGTAGATTTGCCGACCCCCGAGTGGCCTAGCAGGACCGTGATTTCACCGGTCAGCTGTTTCTGGAGCGCCACCAGTCCCGGGGCAACATTGGGTGCCGGTGCGGTCTGGGGGCATGTCTCGGCTAGTGCTAGCGCCGGAACAGCGGGTTCGTAGAGGTCTCTGTTCAGGGCAAACACTGTTATTCCGATAGCTTCGTAGTCCGCGATAAGTTCCTGGGCGGAATCCAAGTCCGTTTTCGTCACCGCCAGCAGTGGGGTGACTTTCGCGTCCAGAGCCGCCACTATCGCCCGGTCAATCATGCCGCGTTTCGGTTCTGGGTCACGCGCTGCGACCACGATTAGCATCTGAGTGGCATTGGCGACGATGAGTTTTTCGCGCGCTCCGGCCTCGGATTCGTCAAAGCTGCGGCGCAGGACGGTTTGGCGATCCCCCAGGGTGACGATGCGAGCCAAAGTGTCGGGAGTGCCGGAAGTGTCTCCTTCCACGCCCACCCGGTCCCCTACGATGACGCCCTTTCGCCCCAACGCCCGGGCTTTAACGGCTTGCACCATGCGGTTTGCGCCAAGCGCTACCGTAAAACGACCCCGATCCACGGCGATGACCATACCGGGCTCAGCGTGTGCAAAACTGGGACGTTTCTTAGTGCGGGGGCGGCTGCCTTTCCCCGGACGTACGTGTACTCGCGGATCATCCGTGCCAATGTCGCGGCGACTCAAGAGGCTGCTCCCAACAGACGTTCCCACATTTTTGTGAAATCTGGCAGAGTTTTGGAGGTGGCGCCGATATCATCGATTTGTACCGGATAGTACAATCCTAGGAGCGCCGCAAAAGTCGCCAGCCGATGATCCCCGTAACTGTGCAGTAGCAGCGGGGGAGATTCCGAGTCTTTGTCCCGAAGCCGGGAGGGACTGACACCGGTAATCACGAGGTCGTCCTCCCGAGTTATTTCGCAGGCAATCCCGATGTTCGTGAGTTCGGTGCGCAGCGCTTCGAGACGGTCCGTCTCGTGACCCCGCAGGTGGTGCAAACCGCGCAATCGGGAAGTTCCGGGGGCGAAAGCAGCCAAAGCCGCCACGGTGGGAACCAGCTCACCCACCGCGGTAAAATCGGCATCTATCGGCCACAGCGGACCTCGACTGGAAACCGTCAACACCCCGTAGTTCCACTCCACATGCAGGCCCATTCTCGGCAAAATCTCCAGCCAGGCTGCTCCTGCCTGCGTGGTGTTCGCGGGCCAAGTGGGGATAGAAATCCGCCCCCCGGCAATACCTGCCAGAGCCAAGAACGGTCCCGCGTTCGAGAGATCCGGTTCGATGAGAACGTCCTGGCCCAAAACCGGCTCTGGGGCCACATGCCAGAAAGGCTTGCCCTCCTCGGACAGACCCTGCGCAACGGTAACTCCGTGTTGAGACAGGCATTCTATAGTCATCTCGATGTGTGGCAGCGAAGGTAGCGCCGCAGTTTTGGAACGAACGGTACAGCCATCGGGCAGCAGCGGCGCAGCCAGCAACAGAGCTGAAATAAACTGCGAGGAAGCTGTAGCATCTATGGTGACTTCCGCGGCGGGGCGCCCCACGGGAGGATAAATCGTGCAGGGGAATACCCTCCCATCCGGGGATTCGTACTCGACATGGGCTCCCCACTGAGTCAGAGCATCCAACAAAGGCCGCATCGGGCGCGTATTTGCTTGTGTATCGGCGACCAACCGCACGGCGCGCCCCAATGCCACCGCCACAGCGGGGATAAAACGCATGACAGTTCCAGCCAAACCGCAATCCACCGTAACGGGAACATTATCCCGCAAACCACCCGGAGAAACTGCGGAAGTTGACTGCGGCCACAGTTGGGTCAGAGGGGTAATCTGTACCGGTTGGTCTAAAACGGGAGGCCACGGCTCGATAACCGCCCCCAACGAGCGCAGCGCTTGCACCATGAGGTCCGTGTCGCGGGCGTACAGAACCCCCGTGAGAGAGGCCTCAGTATCGCTGATGGCACCGAGCAACAATTCCCTGGCACTCAAAGACTTGGAGCCCGGCAAGGTCACGGCACCGAAAACGGGACCTTTCGCGCGGGGAGCCTGCCAAACTGTTGCTTGCATAGGTTCAGCTTAATGGAAAAATCGCGCCGTTGACCGTTTTACAGCCCTTCAAGGGATAGGTTTAGAACATGAGTAGTCGCTGGGAAGAAGATTTACAGTTAGCCCTGATTATGGCAGACCAGGTAGACGCCCTGACCACCAAGCGTTTCTTGGCTCCCGATTTGGAAGTCAGCGATAAACCGGATTTGACGCCGGTAACCGATGCGGATAAAGCCGCCGAAAAACTCATCCGGCGGCATCTGTCACATTCGCGCACTCGAGATGCCATCGTAGGCGAGGAAGAAGGCAGCACCGGTCTGGCAGCCCGAAAATGGGTCATCGACCCGATTGACGGTACTGCGAACTTTCTCCGCGGGGTTCCGGTGTGGGCTACTCTCATTGGGCTGATGGAGGACGGCAAGATGGTGATGGGGGTGGTCAGCGCGCCCGCCCTAGGGTTTCGGTGGTGGGCTGCCGCGGGCAGCGGGGCGTGGACCGGCCGGTCGCGTACCTCGGCGCGTCAGTTGCAGGTTTCACGTATTTCCAACCTGAATCAGGCTTCCTTTTCCTACGCGCTCATCGGCGAATGGGCCGAGGCACGTCGTTTGCGGGGCTTCATGAATCTCTCTCAGCAGGTGTGGAGGACTCGTGCCTACGGCGATTTTTGGTCCTATATGCTGCTGGCGGAAGGAGCGGTGGACGTTGCGGCGGAACCGGACTTGAATCTGTGGGACATGGGGGCGCTCTACCCTATCGTGACCGAAGCTGGCGGTAAGTTCACGTCCCTCACCGGTGAGGATGGCGTGAACGGGCCGGGGGCAGTAGTTACCAACGGCCGTCTGCATTCCCAAGTTTTGCAGTATATCGGCTCGGAAACAGACTAATTTGTGAGGTTTGCAAAACTCTTAAATTTTCACCTTCGGGGTTGCTCCTATGCTTGAGTCATGAAGTTTTTACATACCTCTGATTGGCATCTCGGCCGGGACTTTATGAACTATGACCTAGCCCCCTACCAGGACTACTTCCTGGAGCAAATCCTGACGCAAATTGAAGCGCACCGTCCTGATGCTTTGCTGATTACGGGCGACGTATTGGACAAGCCCAATCCGAGTGACGCGGATTTGGACAAACTGTCCGGTTTTTTGAATGAGGCACGACAAATGACTCGAATCATCCTCATTGCCGGTAACCACGATGGAGCTTCCCGGCTTGGTTTTGCCAAGGGATTCACTCTGCCGGAAGTCAATATCGTGACTAAAGCTGCCCAGGTTGGTACCGCTATCGAGGTTCCAGGACCCGACGGTGAACTCGGCGCGCTGGTCTACCCCATCCCTTACCTGTCTCCCTACCAGGATCGCGCGGAGCTATCCACGTGGGTTGATGAGGACGGGTTTCGTCAGGTTGAGGACATGGCACCGTTCCTCCCGGGGAACCCGGCCGTGCTGTTTGCCGAGCTACTGCGTGGCATGGGGGAGGACCTGCGACAACTCAATACCGCGATGAAAGCTGTCCAGGACGGCACGTTTCCTGATCCCGACAGTGAACTCGGAGCGCGGGTCTACTCCTTCCCCGAACTACCTCTGCATCTGGATCGGACGGAGCTACCTCCGTGGATCGGTGCTGACGGGGTTTGTCATTTCGATGAGCCGGCACCGTTGCTCCCAGCAAAACCGGAAGTGCTGTTTGCGGCGGCGCTGCTTCGCATCGGGAGGGACCTGAAACAGAGGAACACGGACGTGCCGGTCCTCGCGATGGCTCATGACTATCTAACACAGGTAGATCCGAATAAAGAAGTGGAACCGCTGGGAAATCTCTCTCCGATTCCGGTTTCTATGTTGGATTATTTCGCCGGAGGCCCGGAAGGATACAACGGCATTGATTATCTAGCTCTGGGACACATTCACGGGGCGTATCCGGTAGATGGCACTGAAGCCACGGCCTGGTACGCGGGGTCTCCTCTGCCTTATCGGGTTAGTGAGAGCAACGAGAAATGCACCCTTTTGGTCGAGGTTCACCCCGATCACCAGGTGGAGGTCGAGAAGCTACCCTTGATAGTGCCTTATAAAGTCACACGACTACAAGGCAGTATTGAGGACCTCACGAACCCGGACGACTCCCGCTACCAGCCCTGGCATCAGGCCTTTTGCAGCATTAACCTGACTGAAACGACCTTGCCGCCAAACGCTTATAACCGACTGAAAGCGGTTTTCCCGCGAATGTTGAAGCTCACCCATTCCCAGGGCACTCTGAACGGGACGCTGCAATCTGGCGCAGAGTTTCGGGAGCTTTCTGAGTTAGAGATTGCCACCGAATTCTTACGTACCTGTGGCATTAACACAGAGGAAGACCTTGCTTTGCTAAACGAAATATATGAAGACACTGTTGGGGGGACAGAGAAATGAAATTCCATAAACTTACCCTTGAAGGGGTGGGGAGTTTTTACGAGCGCACCACCTTGGACCTGGATGCGCTGGCCGAGTCGGGACTGTTCTTAATTACGGGCAATACCGGATCGGGTAAGTCCACTATCCTGGACGGAATTGTCTACGCTCTGTATGGGGACGTAGCCGGTGAGAGAGATTCCACAACAGATCGTATTCTCTCCTACTACTGGGACAAGGACTACCCTCCTGAGGTCGTACTGGTGTTCTCAGCCCACGACAAGTTCTATGAGCTGCGTCGCACGGTGACCTTTACGAAGCCAGGGCGTAAGTCTTTCACTCAATCCATAGCCCAGCTCAAGGTGTCAGATACCCCGGATTTTGACAACGTTACCGAACCCATTGCGATAGGTAGAGACGTAACGAAAGAGGTAGTGAGTATCCTCGGCCTGGAGAAATCACATTTTCTGCAGACGGTGATACTTCCCCAAGGCCAGATTCAGCAGTTCCTGACCGCAGGGGCTGCCGAACGGCATGAGGTTTTATCCAATCTTTTCGGGGCAGAATGCTTTATTGCCATGGAAAAAGCCGCTAAGGAACGTGCCTCTCAAGGCAAGGAAACTACCAAAGAGTACACCAGACGTCTAGGTGAGCTTCTCACAACTGTGTATGCGGATCTTTCCAACATTGAGATTACTGGTGAAAATGAAACCGCTTGGAGCAAAGCATTGGAGGAATTTGCAGTGGCAAAAGACGGGGCGGCGCAATCTATTTCCGCCTTGGAGCAAGCCGGAGAGCCCCTCTTTGCTAGCGCCGCCAAAATTTTGCGCGAAGAAGCCACGAAGGTTACAGACGCCGCCGAGCAAGCTCAGAAAAAATACCAAGCAGCTCAGACAAAACTCACTACAGCGGAAACCGAGCAGAGCGTCATCTCAGAGGCACGACGGATGACTGAAAGACTTGCCGAACTTTCCGAAAAGACAACCGAAATTGAACAACTGGACCAACGCAACCAGAAAGCCGTGCATGCCAACGCCGTCATGGACAGCGAGAAGGCAGAGCAGAAACCTTACCGGTCAGCCGAGCACCAGCGTGCCAGTATTCTTGGTTCTTTGACACAGCTGGTCGATAACGATACGGATTTAGCCGAATTTAGGGACCGAGTATCCAAGCTGTCGGACACAAAATTGCAAACCTGGCTAGAAGGGGAGGAACCCAGCACAAATTTGTCTGACCTGCGCGATGAGATGAGCGAAAAGATTAATGACAACCAAAAGAGGCTGGAGGCCATCAAAGCCAATCTCTCCCTTCAGAGTCAAAAAACTACCGCTGCCAACAGTAAGGAAGAACAGCTGAAGTCTCTGCGCAGTCAGATTAGCCAGCTCAGCGACACTGCTAAAAAAACCACAGAAGCGCTGGACAAACAGCGCCAGATACTGCGAGAACAGAAGCAGCTTGCGGACGGGTTGCCCAGCCGGCAGACAGAGCTGAAAAATGCTCAGGAGCACCACGATTGGGCAAAATCGGCTGAAAAGTTAGCCAAGGATTTGAAAGCTGCCACGAAAAACGCTGCCCGTCTGCAAGAAAGCTACGACCGGACACAGGAAAACGCCGAGTCCGTTTTGCGAAAATGGTCTGATACCGCGGCGTCTCGCTTGGCGGCACAGTTGCAGGACGGGGAGTCCTGTCCGGTCTGCGGTTCTCTGGATCATCCGCATCCCGCAGCCGAAACGTCTGACAAAACAACCTTTCAGGACTATGAAGCGGCTGTGAGCGAAGCCAACAAAGCACACGACAAGCTCTCTGAGGCAAACAATAAGGAAACTGAGATTAGCACCAGATTGCAAACAGTTACGGATCAGCTCCAGGGCCGGGATATAAAGTCCTTGGCTGCTACCCTCGCTGACGCCGAGAAGGCCGTCAATGAATCCGCTGCAGCTAGCAAGCAAGTACCCAAGTCGGAAAAGAAAATTTCCGAACTGGAAGAATCAGACAAACAAAACCAAACCGAGCGTGAAAAGCTCATCAAACAGGAAGCAGGATTAAGCGCGGAGGTTGAAAACCTCCACGAGGATATTCAGTCACTTGCTGACAAAATTCGAGCGGAGTTGGCAGATTTTGATTCCGATTCCGACCCGCAAGACTTGTTAGATACGAACCTGCACAGTCTGGAAGCGGTCAAACAGCTCGCCAAGTTTTATGATTCCTGGCTGCCAATCCGCCAAGAGTGGATTAGCGCTCATGAAACGTTGCGCAAGTCATTGACAGACCACGGTTTCGAGTCAGTAGCCGAAGCTCAGACCTATGCCAAGCCTCGCCAGCTTCTGGAGACTGACCAAGATACAGTTTCTTCTCACCGTAACGAAGTAGCTGAACTGCGCGCGAAACTGGATACCGACGTGTACCGAAACAAAGCTGCAGTCAAGCCTCCCGACCTGGAGAGCCTTCGAGCAGCTACCGAAGCCAGCAAGCAGGAGTATCGCTCTCTCACCCAACAGTCGGCGTCTTTGGATAGTTCCCACCAAAATTTGTGCACCCACAAGGAAAGGTACGAACAGACCAAACAGGAATGGGACGCAAAAGCGTCAAAGATTGCCGGCTATGAACGTTTATCTCAAGTACTCAATGGGGAGAACACGATGAAAACTACTTTGAGCGCTTACTACTTGAGCAAGCGTCTGGGACAGGTGACTTTTGTAGCTAACCAGTTGATTTCTGATGTTTCCGGGGGATACTACGAAATCAGGCATAACGAAAACTATGAGTCGGACCGCAATCAGAAATATCACGGACTGGGCATCGAAATGTACAACGGCGCTCAGGACAAGGTGGTACCGCCAAAGTCGCTGTCCGGGGGCGAAAAATTTTACTGTTCACTCGCTATTGCCTTGGCGCTTTCCGAAGTCGTGCAACGAGAAAGGGGCGGCATCACTCTGGAAAACATTTTCATCGATGAAGGTTTCGGCACCTTGGACAATGACACCAGAGAGGCGGTCATGTACACGCTGCATAGTCTGCAGAAGGAGGGAGGACGCTGCGTAGGAATCATCTCACACGTCAGTGAACTGCAAGAGGAAATTCCCCTCCAGGTTCAGGTGCGAAACTACCACAGCGGCAACACCACGGAACTGAAACCAGGCGGGAAACGCAAGATTGGCTCCTACCTACAAATCAACGGTTTAGATACGGTCTAGCTCAAGCCCAGGAAGTCTCGCAGGACCTCGAGTTCGGAGCCGTCGAACCACAACAGTTCCGGAAACTCTAAGTCCTGGGGGGACTCCCCCGCCCCTGACGCATGGGCGGCCTGCCCCGCACGCAGCTGCGCTAGTTTTGCCACTTCTGCGCCAGCCGCCGGTTCGTCTACGTGGTAGGAAACCACTTCAGAATACTGAATCGGTCTGGTCAGGATGTATCCTCCGGCCAATTCCGGGTGGCAGGGTCGCAGGTCCGTGTCCGCGACTTCCGCCACCGCCACCACCCGGAGCGGCTGGGAGCTTTCGGTTTGCGTGTCTAAAGATTTCAAAGCGGCGGCGTGTAAAGCCTCGTCTTCCGCCACCTCTCGGTCCTCCCCGTGCAGCTCGCTGGGAGCAGGAAAACCGGCAGCGGCGCACCAGGCCCTGTCCACGACCGTGACCGGCGCACCCTCCCAGGTCTTGTCCTGTAGGGATTGGGGACACAGCGCGATGTAGGCACGAATCGTTTTCGTCCGTTGGAGGGCTTCACTCATTTTCTGGTTCCTTCTGTTCGCCACGTTTGAACTTCAAAAGTTTGCTCTCCCGAGTCCTGCTCCGTCCCGAGCCGCGCCGAGGAAGCAAACCGAGTTGTTTAAAAATTTCATTCTGCAGCCCTTCCAGGTCCTCCAGAACCGCAGCGTGAGGATTCGCCGTCATCACATCACAAGCAGCCACCAGAGCACGGTCAAAATCTTCTCCAGCTTCTCGCACCACCGTCACCGGCAGGTTTGAAACCGAAGCGGACACCACACGAACTATGGAATTGCGCCAGTTCGCCCCTCCCACGGAAGCCCTCCCGCGATTCACTACCGCCAACGTCGGGCAGCTCCAAAGTTCCTGTTCACGAGCCCAATTGTGGTTGACCAGCAGCCGGCGAATCCCCACCGGGTCAGCCAGACCAACTTCCACCACCAAGTCGGCAACGTCAAACGCTCCTAAGGCAGCCCCGTAACGAGTCGGCCCCATAGCCGCCAGCAAATCCGACTGGTCGTCTGCACCACTCGCCAAATCCACCAGAATCCAGCGGTAGTTAATCCGAGCCATCTCTAAAAGAGCTGACAACGCGTGCTGGCCGACCTCACGCCACCGCTCCGCCTTGGTCAGTCCGGTCAACAAATCAACTCCGAAGCCCACCCGCGTCACCAGCTGCGGAAAACTTTCTGGCTTTAGCTTTCCTTGTTCCGCTAAACGACAACCGGTCACCACCCCGGAAGTGTCTAAAGCAATCCCCAGCATCTGTACCAGAGACGACTCGACCGTATCGGCATCGACCAGCAGAACCCGACCAAAGTTACGTAAACGCGAGGCTATGTTCAAAGCTAGCGTAGACTTTCCCGGTGCGCCCACCGGACCCCAAAAAGCGACAATCTGACCTATTGAACCGGCCAATTCAGCATTATCGTTACCGAATTCCTCACGAGGGTTGGGAGGCGGCGGAGGCATCAGGGTGGACATCATCTGTTCCAGCAGACGGGCTGCCTCACTCTGTTCAGGCTCTTCCACTCGGGGATCCGCTTTGGCTAAAACCGAAATCCCCCCGTGGCTGTTCAACTGATCCACGTCCTCCAGAGGGGCAAAGGCAATGATAGCAACATTTTCAGCGGCTAGTTCCTGGACGGTGGCTCCCTCCAGTTCCAGCATCTCGGTATCCACCGCTACCAGCTGCACCAGGTGCGCCTTGGCTATCGATAATAGCTCCGTGGCGTCACGGCAGCGCCGGATGACTTGCAGGGGCAGAGAATCTGACTCAATGGTCCTGATGATGTCCGCTTCCAAATCTGGATGCAGGCAAGTCGCCACCCCGATAAAACTCATGATGCCACCGGTATCGCCATCAGCGGGGTTTTTGTACCGATAGCGGCCAAGATAGGAGACAAGTCCTCTTCCGGTACGCTGATTTCTACATTCGTTTTGTTCTTCGACCCGAGCGCCGTTTCCGAGTTTTTTTCCGCCAGGAACACGGCTTTATCTGCCAGCTTTTGAGCATTTTTCAACGGGAGATTCTTGTCAAAGACACTGGCGGATTTTTCGTCAGGGAGTTGCCAAATTTCGAGGTAATCTCCCTTTTTTACACTGCTTGGCAGGGGTGCGGCTAGCTCAAGGACAATCCGTTTGTTGTAGGGTTCGGTTTGGCTCAGCGAGGTTTTGGGGAGCAGCTGTCCGCCGGCAATAGTTTGCACGACCACGCTGCCTTCCTTTAGCTCGCCTTCACGCAGGTACAGACCCGCTGCCCGCCCCGGGTTTGCCGAAATAACTTCAACATCACTGGATTGCACGGTATGTCCTGCAACGAGGGTTGTTTTTGCCACCAAGTAACCTTCCAGGTGGCTGGCCAGCCGCACCGTAACTATGACCAGGATTACAGCCAGTACCATCAGGACGATTCCCAGTGCGGTACGCCGATTCAAGTACCGAGATTTGCTTGATATTTCCGAACCAATGGGCATACAGGCCTCCCTGAATTCTCCTTAATAGGCTTTATATCATTAAATTATCGAAGCATAGGAACGTTTTTGTTGTGGTTTTGTGTCATTTGATGTACCATAAACTCATGGGATATAATTTTTACACTATTGCTGATGTTGCTGACATGCTGAAGGTTTCTCACGGCGCAGTGCGTAACCTCATCAATAACGGAGAGCTCAAAGCTATCCAGATTGGCGGGCGCGGCCTCTGGCGCATCGAGGAATCTGCAATGGAGGAATATATCAAGGGACAATACGCCCAAAGCGAGGAAAAAATCGCTTCCGGGGCAGCCTTGGTGGACTAGCCCTTTCTTTCACAGCCCCCGCTTGATTAACCGCTCCTGGTTACACACCTGGCGGGGGTTGACGTTTTTTATTCCCAGTAGTGCTCCTCAACGCGGGCAAGAGACATAGAGAAGTCCAGACAGTGCAATGGCTTCATGGCGACCGTGATCGACAATATCCACAAAGTCCGCACCAACTCTCTCAATGTAGCCTTTCAAAGTCTGGTTGTGAGTGGTGAATTGGACTTCGCGGCGGGTGGCGGCAAACTCGCGCAGCTTCACTGTGCCTGGAATTCTCGCTTCAACCAAAGTGGGCCATTGCGGTACGGTCCCCAGGCCGGAAACTACTTCGATGGCCGAGTACCTTATGAAGATATCCATACGCAGCAAGCGCAGTATCAGCCAACTCGCTGCAGCATCAGCGACTTCACCACGCAGCGATTCCCCGTTGATGAGCCGAATCTCGACCGCAGTGCCCTTACTGGCTAATAAACGACCGGAGAGAGTCACCTCCGCCGCATCCGCCGCCGACAACTCAGTCGCTTCGGCTTGTCGCTGTGCGCGCAGCTTCGCCGCGAAATCAGCCGAGAGATCATCAAGATAATCGTCATGCTCCACGTCCTGTAGTCTAACTCACCCGCCGCAGCGGGAGAAGCAAAACATATTACTGGCTACCAAGAATGCTGTAAACAGCCTTAAAAAGCCGAATATTGACAAAAAAACGAAAAAAATCTTAGGATAAGGAATCAAACGCTATCAAACGTGCAATAACTAAATAAAACTTGCTAACAAAGGGAAATACTATGGAAACCGCACTTCTTGAACCCAATACTGCCGAAACCAATGACTCTGCCGAGGCGACTCGCCCTGCGCTCAGCACCTCTCCCGCGTCCTCAATATCCCTCCCTTCTGAGGTGAGCTCGCAGCCGATGTCCACCGAAGTTACCGAAAATCTACTGATGGAGACCGAACGGGGATTCCAGCAGGAGGTCAAGCATCATGAGTCTGGCCAAAATGATCTGAAGCACGCCGCCGCACTCGTGACGAACCAGCGACTCCAGCCAGTAGTCGGTCCTGCCTTGAAACGCCGTCAGGTTGCCAAGCCGTCCTTGCGGAGTTTAGTCAAGGCAACTTATGCCCAAAGGGGCCAGACATGGCAATCGATAGCTCCGCAGCGCCAAACGGAAAAATCCGGAAACGTCGGGACGGACCCAGCCCCCGTAAGGCTCCAAGGGAAATCATTCATCGAGGATGTTCAACATTCCCCTCGAGTTTGGGCCGCTCAGATGGCTCGGTGCGGGCTAGAAATCATTGAGGGCATGCGCCCTTTGTCCCAGATGACCCGCTGGGCCTCGCCGCAGGCTTATCGCTACCTCGAACAGCGCCGAAACGCTATTGGCTCCAAGCAAAAGCCACAACCGGGACTCATCGGAGGCAAGACACGCCGGGTGTCACCAGTGAGAGTGCTCAGTGCTCACAGCCGGGCTACCTCCGCGACCACTCACGAAGCGGTTGTCGTACTCAACGATGGCCAGCGGACTCGTGCCGCCGCGCTAACCTTAGAAAATCATGGCAATCAATGGATGATTGCCGCGATTCGCCTGGGCTAAACTGAGACTCTCAGCCCCGCCGTTTTGCCGCACGACGCTGCGCTCTGTTGCCCTGCGGGGCTTGTTCAGTGGAGCCATCGCTGGAATAAGAGATTTGTGAGTTCATAGCCTGATGTCCGGTATCGCCCATAACCGTGCGATTAGCGGATACCGATTTCAGACCGGCTCTGCGCCCGGATTTCTTAAAGTTGCGGGCTTTCTTTTTTGCCGCGCTCTTAGAGAGAGGCGCTTTACTGTCCGGTGTCGGCTCTTCCGTTGCTTCCGCCTGGCCTTCGCCAGCTTCTCCGGCTTCCTGAGCTGCGGCTTCAGCGCGCTCCCGGGCATCGACAAAGGCCTTGACGTACCCAAATACATTCTGGACAGTCTCTTCCTTAATACGTCCCATCATGGCGCTGAACATGAGGTAGCCCTCAGTCTTATATTCCACCAGGGGGTTGCGCTGGCCCATCGCCCGCAGCCCGATGCCTTCCTTCAGGTAATCCATTTCGTACAGATGCTCACGCCACAGCCGATCCACCACCGAGAGCAGAACTCGCCGTTCCAACTCCTTCATCGGTTCATCGCCCAGCTGGGCTTGCGCAATGGGATTTTCCGCCAAAGACTTACCAGCTAGCTCGTACTGCAACTTGGCGTCATCGACCAACTGTTCGGTGATGAAATCCGTGGTCAAAGCCGATTTACCGCCCACCGCGTTTTCCAAATCCTCCACCGAAAGCGACACCGGGTAGAGATTCTTTAGCCCCGCCCACAAGGTCTTCAAATCCCATTCGCTAGTATCGGGAAGGTCCGTGGCCTGCGCAACCGCATCTGCAATTGTGCCCTCGATGAAGGAGTCAACCGTGGCCGAGAGGTCCTCCCCGCGCAGCACTCGTCCCCGTTCCCCGTAGACAGTTTCGCGCTGCTCAGTCATCACATCGTCGTACTTCAAAACATTCTTGCGGATTTCCGCGTTACGACCTTCCACCTGGGTTTGCGCCGAACGAATCGCGCCGGAAACCATCTTAAACTCCATGGGAATGTCCTCGGGCAGACTCGAACGCATCACGTTGCCGAGCCAGCCTTGGTTGGCAAAACGCATCAGCTCGTCTTCCATCGACAGGTAGAAGCGGGAGCGACCGGGGTCTCCTTGACGTCCCGCACGGCCGCGCAGCTGGTTGTCGATACGGCGCGACTCGTGGCGTTCCGTGCCCAAGACGTAGAGTCCACCAAGTTCCACAACCTCGTCGTGTTCCTGAGCCACCTTGGCTTTGGCATCCTTCAAGGCTTGGGGCCAAGCAGCCTCGTATTCTTCAGAGTTTTCCTCCGGATCCAGCCCGCGGTCTTTCAAATCCTGTACCGCCAAGAATTCGGCGTTGCCGCCCAGCATAATATCGGTACCGCGCCCGGCCATGTTGGTCGCGACTGTGACCTGGCCCTTTCGGCCAGCCATCGCCACAACTGCAGCTTCACGTTCGTGCTGTTTCGCGTTCAACACCTGGTGGGGAATCTTCCGCTGGTTCAGCAAGTGCGAGAGGTATTCGGATTTCTCCACCGAGGTGGTGCCGACCAGGACAGGCTGACCGCGGTGATAGTTTTCTTCGATGTCCTCAACGACCGCGTTGAATTTCGCTTCGGCGGTTTTGTACACCACGTCGTCTTTGTCCTCGCGAATCATGGGTTTGTGCGTGGGAATCGGCACCACGCCCATCTTGTAAACATCGTTAAATTCGGCGGCCTCAGTCTCAGCGGTACCGGTCATGCCGGCACGCGAGCCCTTCGGGTAGAGACGCACGTAGTTCTGCAGAGTAATCGTGGCTAAAGTCTGGTTTTCAGCCTTAATTTCTACGCCTTCTTTAGCTTCAATCGCCTGGTGCATCCCTTCGTTGTAGCGCCTTCCGGGCAGGACACGCCCAGTGTGCTCATCAACAATCAGCACTTCTCCTTCCGGGGTGACAATGTAGTCTTTATCCAGCTTAAACAGCTCTTTAGCCTTGATGGCGTTATTCAAAAACCCAATCAGGGGCGTGTTGGCGACCTCATAGAGATTGTCGATACCCAGGTAGTCCTCAACTTTGTCAATGCCGGGTTCCAAGACCCCCACGGTGCGTTTCTTTTGGTCCACCTCGTAGTCTTCGCCGGGATGCAAATCCTGGACAATCTTGGCGAAGTCCGTGTACCAGTGGTTGACATCGCCCTGGGCGGGACCGGAGATAATCAGGGGGGTACGGGCTTCGTCAATGAGGATGGAGTCCACCTCATCGACGATGATGTAGTTGTGTTCCCGCTGCACCAGGTCTTCGACTCGTTGCGCCATATTGTCGCGCAGGTAATCGAAACCGAACTCGTTGTTGGTGCCGTAAGTGATGTCGCAGTTGTACTGTTTGCGACGTTCCTCGGGATCCATCTGAGCCATGATGATGCCGGTGCTCAGACCCAAGTAACGGTATACGCGTCCCATCAATTCGCCCTGGTAAGACGCCAGGTAATCGTTCACGGTGACGACGTGTACGCCTTTGCCGCTCAGCGCCCGCAGGTAGCAGGGCAGCGTGGCTACCAAAGTCTTGCCTTCACCGGTTTTCATTTCGGCAATGTTGCCCCAGTGCAAGGCCGCCCCGCCCATAATCTGTTCCCGGAAGTGACGCAGTCCGAGCACCCGATCGGAGGCTTCACGAACAGTTGCGAAAGCCTCAATCATGAGGTCATCGAGTTTCTCGCCCTCTTCCAGGCGCTGCTTGAACTCGTCAGTCTTTGCTTTCAGTTCGCTATCGCTCAGCTCGCGGTATTCGTCTTCAAGCAGGTCCACCGCATCAGCTACTTTCACCAGCTTCTTGAGGACTTTACCTTCACCGATGCGCATGAACTTATCAAGTAAGGACACGTTTTGCCTTCCTTTTCAGGTCTATGGGATGGCCTTATGAGGCTATCCATTGAGGTCAACAGCCTTTTATCTACGATTGTCAGGGGTTTGGCCCGACCGTGATGACTCAGCCTCGACCATTTTAGTTGAAAGCGCCTAGCTTCGCGAAAGCGAGGCGCGAAGCTCCGGTTCTTGGGGGCAGTTGCTTTGACTCACCGGAGATAAATAAAGAGGGACCCTGGGACTGCGTCCCAGGGTCCGGCCTTAAACTTAGTCGTTCAGCTTGCAGGTTGCGTCTAGGCGAATCACGCCATAGGTCCAGCCTTTCCGGTGGTAAACCACCGCCGGCTGCGCGGTCTCGGAGTCAATGAACAGGTAGAACGGGTGGCCCACCAATTCCATCTCATCCAGGGCATCTTCAACACTCATAGCCCGGCTTTCGTGCAGTTTTTCACGCACAATAACGGGAGAATCACCCAACTGCTCCTCACGAGACTCACCCAGTTTCAAGGGCGGCTTAGCGACGGGAGCCTCAGCCGTTTCCGGAATCTGCACATCCAATTCCACGTCCGGTGGAATCTCGTATTTGCGGTGGTCCTTAGCCCGATCCCGAGCTCGGCGCAAACGCTCAAAAAGTTTTCCGGCGGCAATATCCACAGCAGCGTAGCGGTCTGACGAAGACGCCTCCGCCCGCACCACCGGCCCTTTGCCGAGAACAGTCAGTTCGATACGTTCCGCAGTATCAGCTTGTCGCGGATTCTTTTCATGCGTCAGTTCCACATCGACACGTTGCGTACGGGGAGCCAGCTGCTCCACTTTGGCCATTTTTTCCTCGATGTATTCCCGAAAATTCGGGTGGATTTCAGCATTACGTGCTTTCACGGTGATTTCCATGAGGGCCTCCTTAGGTTAGGAATTGGGTTCCAACTATCATTTGCTGGGACGGAGTGTTCGGTTCTCACCTCTTTCTCACACAGGTGCACTCCGGTGTGTCACCTGCGATTTTTGCATGTGCTTTATATTTTAGAGCACACCGCAAAGCCGTGCAGGACTTCCACTTACTTTTCGGAATTCTCCGGGGACGATACTGGCATTTCGCGCCGTGATGAAGCGAAAACCAGCCCCGCGAGGACAGCTGCGTCTAAACCGGACAAAACGCGAATCATTTCTCTCAAAGTCGCCCCGGTGGCACTGACATCATCGATTATCAGCAGGCTCTTGCCGGCAAGTTCGCGTTTTGCCACCGCTGTACTGCCACGAACCTGCATTTTGCCGTGCCGATTCAAGTTGCGAGATTCCCACCCCAGGCCAGCTTGAGTCGTGGAGCCTGCCGCGAGTTCCAGGATTTCTAGCACTGACGCCTGACGACACAGTCCCGCTCGCACCAATCCCCGCGCCGCGCCCTGAGCGAATGCGGCAGCGACTTCAGAAGGATCACGGGGATGGGTGGAAGGGGCTGGGACTACGAAAACCTCCCGCCGGATTGTACCGTCAGTTCCAAATTTGTCCCTAGCCAGCAGGCCTTCTGACACCAAGCCCTGCACTGCCGATTGACCCGCCGCTGTGAAATACCGGCGTAGATCCCGCCGTTTATCATGCTTACCAGTCAAAACTACGCGCCGCATCGGGCCGTCATATTTGGCGATAGCAAATACTGGAACGTCTGTTACATTATCCTCGTCCTCAGCAATCTGCAGCGGGAACGGTCGTCCCAGCATCTGCGCCAGACAGGTGTCACAGATTTCTTCATCCCAAGCCCCGCAGCCAACGCATTCCGTGGGCAGCAATACCTTTCCCAGTTCACCTGCCGCGTCCCAGAAACCCGAGAAAGCCACCATAGCGCGTTCCTTATCTGGCTATCCGGGGTAACTGGGATCGGCGACCCCGTTGAGGACTTGCTGCCAGTTCCTACCGGAACGCCTGTATAAATCGCCACCCGTAGTAATCAAATAAATCTGGTTTTCCTCCTCGCCGGCAGCCAAATCTACGGCGTTCTTAACCCCCGGCAAAGTTGATACCGGTCCAAAAAGCGGAGCAATCCGAACGGTAGTGTTATCTCCTGAACCGGTCAGCAGCACCAGGGAATCTCCTTGTAGCCATGCAATTGCGGGAACAACCTCGTTCCCAGCCTGCAACGTCACCGGAGCGGAAAAAGATTTCGGAGTGCCCGAGCCGTCCCGAATGACGACCGCGACACTCACAATGTCTGCCTGACCTACGTGACGTACGAAGGCAACCCGTGTTCCGTCCGGGCTAACGGTAAAAGCATGGACCGGGTCTCCGGTCTCCCACGGCACTTCCAAATTCGCCCTGGTTCCATCGGGACGCAACGCAATAACTTGGCGCGGATTGGCTGTATCCAGAGTCCAAATCCAACCGTTTCTATCGATGGAAGCAGCCAACAGCTCTCGACCGTTATACAGCTGCGTCACCGCACCGTGCCCCCACACATAAAGCCGGCGATAACTGGAATCTGTAAAAACGATTTCGTTGCCAGCGGTAGAAATAGCCGGATTCGTGATAACACCGGAAGCCACCACCCCGGCAGGCACCAGGACCTCGGTGGCTCCGGAGTTCAGACGCACCACGTTGCCGTCTTTGACCATAATGGGGAATTGCGGCGTGGTACTTTGCGTGATTGGATTCGTGTTCTCCAAAGGCACTTTACCGATGCTCAAACTGACGGTAGAGATTCCCGAAACATCGCGCAGTGTCGATTCTATCTGCCAATACGCCAAGTTAATCGTGGTGGGATCGCTGAAAGCATCCGGGATATTTAAAGACACGTTAGCGACACCGTCAAAAACATCTACCGCTCCCCCTGCCAAAGTGCTGCCGGCGGGGAAAGCAGAACGAACCGCCCCTTTAAAGCCAGCTTGCGGCCCTGCCAAGAGCGCATTAACCAGGTAGGTAGGCAGCCGTCGACGCGGATACCAGCGCAGATCCGAGACCAAAGCTCCCGCATCGTTGGTGAGGAAGTACACGGGAGCCGAAGCGTAAATCGAGCTGAAAGCCGATTGGGAAAGCATCACTCCGTCCTCCAAAGCGGCGATACGCCACTGATTGTCGGCGGGCTTCACCAGGGAAAACACGGTACGAACTCTCTCGGAGGGACCTGCCACGGTATAGTTTCCATGCTCGTCGACGCTTCCGAGCGCGCGAGCGGTCACTTCAACAGAGCCATCTCCCAGTTGACGAGTCTCCAGCGCGGAATCCGTATCGAAAATTTCCACTTGGACATCGGGGCGCCAGTCTATCGCCGCTTTGGGAGCGAGGAAGGAACGTGCCACGGTGAAGTCATCGGAATATCCCGCCGAACAGGCACGAATAAAACCGGTCACAATTTGTTCCACAGTTGCGTTCGGGACGGGCCCGGGGGCGCTCAAGCCTAGCAGCGGCTGATTCATGCCGACCCGTACTTCGGAATCATTGACGGGACCGGCAGTTGGCAACGCGGCACAACCGACCAGGCTGAGAGCAGAAATGCCCCCGAGGACAGCGCCCCACCACCGAGTTCGATTTTTGTTTAACATGGCTACACCTCCCCATTTTTCCCCAGAGCGTCCGACACGTTCGCTGGTGTTATTGCTTTTTCCGGCGCAGGCTGAGGAGGAACGTAACTATCCAAGGTAGGTTCCACATAGTCAGTAATATCCAGAGGCGAAGGGCCAATCTCCATATCGTGACGCCGTGGCAGGGTCAGCAAGAAAGACGAGCCATAGCCGGTTTTGCCCCATGCCTGCAGAGTGCCCCCGGACAGGCGAGCATCCTCCAAAGAGATGGCTAAGCCCAACCCGGTACCGCCCGTGGTCCGCGCTCGTGCCGGGTCAGCACGATAGAAACGGTCAAACACTCGGCTGGTCACTTCCGGTGACATCCCCACCCCGTGATCAGAAACCCGCAGAGCCACGGCGGTTTCGCTGGAATCGGTAGTAATTACTACGGGATTTCCTTCGGAGTGCTCAATGGCGTTAACCAGCAAATTTCGCACGATACGGGTCACTCGGCGGGTATCAAGCTCCGCTGCGCAAGGGTACTTTGGCGGGTTAAAAATGACCCGGCACCCCACCTGTTCAGCCAAAGTGGCGTTATCCTCCACAACTTGCTCAACGAGCTTGTTCAGGTTCACCATCTCAAAATCAAGCCGGGCGGATCCGGAGTCAATACGCGAAATTTCAAGCAAATCCGCCAGCATGGCGTCGAATCGATCAATCTGGTCATGCAGCAGTTCCGCGCTTCGCAGCGCGGCAGGGTCGAGTTCTTCGCGGGCATCATAGATGACGTCATCGGCAATCCGCATCGTGGTCAGCGGAGTGCGCAGCTCGTGGGACACATCGGAGACAAAACGCTGCTGCAGCCGGGACATCTGACCCAAAGTATCAATCTTGGACTGCAAGGAATCCGCCATTTTATTGAAGGAATCAGCCAGTTGCGCGGTTTCATCCTGGCCTTGTGAGAGTACGCGTGCGTTCAAATCCCCAGCCGCTAAGCGTTCTGCGGTGCGCACCGTGCGGCGCACCGGCACCAGCACGGAATAAACCACTACCCAGGTCATGCCCGCCACCAGCACCAGCACAGCGAGGCCGCCGCCGCCTAAAACCCCCATCACCAGGTTTATTGCCGCCTGTTCGTCAGCCAGGGAGTACACCAGGTAAAGTTCGTGAGCCCCCGCTAAGGGCAGGCTCACAGCAGTCCCTACCGCAATACCGGGATGCCGCTTGCCTTGTGCGTCCGTAATCTCAATAGACTGCCAATGCTGGCCAGTCTTTTGCTGTACCGCCTCACGCAGTTGGGAAGTAATGACTTCCCGCATGTTTTGGGTAGCGATTTCGTTAATCACAAAGGAGGAGGTTTCGCTGGGGTTGCGCAAAATCAGCACGGCGGGGGCGCTAGAACCGGAAGTGAGGGTGGAGATTGAGGTGACTACGTCCTGAGCGAGGGACTGTACCTGTTCCACAGTCGAGGCCGGAGCCTGGTCGAAACGATTTTGCGCCGTCCTCGCTTGGGTGGCAGCCTCCTCCAACACCTGATTCAGCCGCTCTTGAAAGATGCCGTTTTTGATGGCTGTGGAAGCATAAATCCCTACCGCGAACAGAATCACGAACGTTGCGACCAGCATGATACTAGCCATCCGCAGAGCCAACGAACGCCGAAGCCGTTTTGGAACCCAGGTAGCTTGCGTGACGCCAACTAAATAGCGGGTGGCGCTACCGAAGAATTGCGAGATTCTTCGCTGCCGGCGAGTCCGGCGAAACACCGTGTATTGCGAGGAACTCACTGAGGTTCAGTCCCGATTCGATAGCCCACCCCACGGACTGTAAGAACCACAGTAGGATTATCCGGGTCAAGTTCTACCTTGGCGCGCAACCGCTGGACATGCACGTTGACCAGACGGGTGTCGGAAGCGTGGCGCAGCCCCCAGACCTGCTCCAGCAATTCTTCGCGGGAAAACACCCGCCCGGGCTTTGTGGCTAGGGCAACCAAGAGGTCATACTCTAGCGGGGTGAGGTTTAAAGGCTTTCCGTCCCGGCTCACCTCGTGAGATGCCAGATTAATTTCCACCCCCGCAGCTTTCAGAATGTCATGTTCGGCCGCTTCTAAATTGCGCAGCCGCGCGGCGACTCGCGCCAGCAGTTCTTTGGGCTTGAAAGGCTTAGGAATGTAGTCGTCAGCACCGGCTTCCAACCCCGCGACCACATCAGTGGTGTCGGATTTTGCGGTCAACATGATGATGGGCACATTTGAGAATTCACGGATTCTACGGCAAATCTCGATACCATCCATTCCTGGCAGCATCAGGTCGAGCAGCAGCAAGTCTGGTTCAACTTCCCGGAACTTATCCACGGCTTTTGCGCCGTCGGCACAAAAACTTGGTTCATAGGCGGATGATTCCAGAATAATGCCAATCATCTCGCTTAGGGCTTGGTCATCATCTACTACCAGGATTTTTGCACTCATACTCCTATTTTGTCACGATTTCACATTTTGCGGGAAGACCCGCAGAGGAGCTTGGCATTGCTATAGAGTTTTTCGGTTTAAACGAGCGCATCTGCGCGGTGTCGTGGCAATATTAAGTGAACCAGTTATTGGAAAGGCATTATGAGCGACAACTCTTACCTCAATCAGAGTACCCCCCCGGAGAACAGCCGTGGTAATGTTCCCCAGACGCCGGGTCAGAGCAGCCCGGTGCCGCCGGAACCTTCATTTACGCCTCCCCCCACGCCCGCCCCAGGCAGTTTCAACACGGGCTCGTGGACACTGACCCCGGAGGACAGCACCGGTAAGCCGGAGTCCCTCCCGAATCCTCTTCCGTCCGGATACCCCGCCGCGGCCGCCCCGCAAGCCTCCGCCCCCAACTTTGGAACGAGCAGTACAAACAGTTTCAACGGCACATACACGGCAAACAGTACCGGATTCGACCCTTATGGTTTGAACTATCAGCAGGTCCAGCCCGGAATTATTCCGCTGCGTCCGCTGAAACTTGGGGATATTTACAACGGAGCATTCTCCGCGATTCGCCAGGCTCCTTCTGTCATGTTCGGTCTGGTTTTGGCTCTCTGGGCAGGACTTGGCGGGTTGATGGGAGTGCTGCTTTATTTCCTCGCTCCTGACCTCAATACCTACCTGGCTAACGACTTCGATTTTGACGGCACGGAAGCCACGGTGGACAGTTTTCTGGAATTTACCGAATCAACGATACTCATTGGTGTCATCACCGGTCTGCTCCAACTATTTATCGTCTTTCTGACTTTGGCAATTTGTGTGGCCGGATTGGGACCCTTGATTCTGGGACGCCGCCCCACGGTAGCCGATGCGTGGCAAACTTTGAAAAGCCACCTCTGGGGCATCATCGGCTATTCTTTGTTGCTCATCTTGGGATCAGCCCTGTTGCTAGGGCTGGGCCTGCTTCCGCTGGGCGGGCTTTTCCTGATCAACATCAAAGATTTCGGGGCCTCTCTGGGCTTGTTGGGTCTTACTTTCCTCACCCTCATTGCCGTTGCCGTGTTTTCCACCTGGATCTACGTAAAACTTGTTTTTGCTATCCCCACGGCCATCATGGAAGATATCGGCATCGTCCCCGCTTTGAAACGCTCCTGGACGCTGACCAAAGGCAGCTTCTGGAAGATTTTTGGCGTCGTCTTACTAACTTCCCTCATAGTTTCGTTCCTGGCCAACGGATTGAACACAGTGATTGGCTTGATTCTCTCCGCAGTGCTACTGATAAACCAGAATGTAACGATAGTAATGACTCTCTCCGCCTTTTTAGGCACCATCATTACCGGACTGACCATGCCGTTCTACGGGGCAGTTCTAGGTCTGCTCTATATCGATACGCGGATGCGCCGCGAGGGTCTGGCGGTAAGTCTGCTCCAGGCGGTCCAGCAGGGCTGACGAACGTTACCACAGAAGGGATTCTCGGGTAGGTATGCTGAACATTTCAACACAATTGGGGGGCTTACGGCTCCATCACGTTGATTTGTGCTGCCTAGTGTTCTCTGACGTGTCGGACCGGGACGGGCGCGAGACGCTCGAAGAGGAACTCTCCAAACCGATTTACCAGGAACGACCCTCCCTACTGAAAAAAATTTGGGAGTGGTTTGCCGAGATTTTTTCGTCCGCAAACGTCAATCCCGTCTTGCCTTCTTGGCTGTGGCTCATCGCCGCCTTAGTCGTAGCTATGCTGGTCATCATCATCATGATTTTGTTTTCGGGTAACTGGAAGTTCCGGGAACAGGTCAAGCCGACCCTCACTGATGATGCTGCAGTTTTCGAGGATAACCGCAGCGCGGTGCAATATCTGGCGGCAGCCAAAAATGCCCTCTCCCGCGGGGACTACTCCACGGCTTTCTTGGAACAATTTCGCCATCTGCTGCGTCTTTGTGAAGCCAACGAGCTGTTGGTAATCACTCCCGGACTCACCGCCGGGGAAGGCAGTGCTGCCTTGAGCCGCGTGATTCCTTCAGAATCAGAGGAATTAGCTTGGGCGGCCGGCGTGTTTAACGCACTGCGGTATGGGCGACGGCAGTCGGACAACACCCAGGTGCAAAGATTGATTGCCCTGGATTCCCGCCTAGAATCTTTCGTTTCGCAACCCCACGCACGCGCTAACCCCACAGATTCACCACGGGACGCGCTGGCGCAGGCGGGAGGTGCGCTCCTGTGAGCAGTACGACTCCACCTACAGCCACACCGCGCATCTCGGAAGCAATTCTTCGGGGCCGCTGGGTCATCGGAGGTCTGGTGTTGCTGGCAGTTTTTTCTTTCCTCAGCGCCGTGCTGCGTACCCCCACCGACGAAATCAGTCTTTCTATCCGCAACCCAAAAAGCAGCGGGGCGATGGCTCTGGCCGAAGTGCTTCGCCACGAGGGCGTGCTGGTCGGTGAGGCATATTCCGTACGTGACCTGGAGTCCTATAGTTCCAAGGACACTGTTGTCATCACCAATACCAATGAAATCGACGATGCCACCCTGCGAGAAATCCTGCACACCCCCACAAACCTTTTGGTTATAGGGACTTTGGCACAAGGGAAACGTTTCGACCCCTATGTGGAATCCGCGCCAACGGGTTCTCCCCAGGAAATCAGCGCTCAGTGCGATTTTCCTGGTGCGAAAGCAGCCCGAACAATTTCTTCTACTCGTGGTTCGCTCCGCCCTTTGCGGCAGCCCGAAGCCGCGTGTTTTCCGATTCAGGATAACGCTTTCGCGTACGTATCGTTCAAACGTCCCGAAGGCTTCCGCCTAGCCTTGCTTTCCGAGGACAGCCTGGCGCGCAACGACACTATCACCGAGGCCGGCAATGCCGCTTTGCTGTTGAATCTGTTGAGTTCCAGCCCTCGGGTCGGTTGGGTCAACGGCACCACATTCCAGCAGGGTTTTGACGAAAACGGTGAGGCTCAGCCTCTGTTACCCGATTTCTTCCTCATTGCCCTAGTGTATTTATTCGTGGCAGCTTTCGTGTTTACGTTGGCACAAGGGCGTCGCTTGGGTCGTGTGGTTCCCGAAGAGTTACCGGTCGTGGTGCATGGCGCCGAGGCAGTTTACGGTCGCGGGCGCCTCTACGAAAAATCCGGGGCCGTCTCGGTAGCCGCCCACAAGGCTCGGGAGTACACGGCTCGACGTTTAGGTGCCGCTTTGCATATTCCGACCCCGACGATCCCAACTGTCATGGTGCGAGAAGTGTCGCGATACACCGGGGTTGGCGAATCTCAGGTCTATGACCTCCTCTACGGTGAGGTGTCCGCCACCGCTCGCGGGTTGGGAAACCTATTGCACGACTTATACCTTCTGACCAAAACAAATCCGCGAAAGGAAAGCTAAATGGATATGCAAGATCCGACTTTGCGCAAGCTCATCGCGTTGCGTACCGAAATCAACAAGGTGGTGAAAGGCCAAGATGCGGTGGTAACCGGGCTGGTAATCGCGTTGTTGGCGGAAGGGCACGTGCTCCTGGAAGGCGTTCCCGGAGTCGCCAAGACCCTGCTGGTGCGGACTTTGGCAAAGTCGCTGGACCTGAGCCACAAGCGGGTGCAGTTCACCCCGGATTTGATGCCCGGCGACTTGACCGGTTCGCTGATTTTTAATGCTCAAGAGTCTTCGTTTACTTTCCGAGAAGGTCCCGTTTTCACAAACTTACTGCTGGCGGATGAAATTAACCGCACCCCTCCGAAAACTCAAGCTGCCTTGCTGGAAGCCATGGAGGAACACCAAGTCACTACCGATGGGGTGAGCCGCGCTTTGCCGGAACCGTTTACGGTCATCGCAACCCAGAACCCGGTGGAATACGAAGGCACCTATCCCCTGCCCGAAGCTCAGCTGGACCGGTTTTTGCTGAAACTAGACGTGCCTCTCCCGACACGGGAAACGGAGTTGGAGGTTTTGCAGCTGCATTTGAGTGGCTTCAACACTCACGACCTCGACGCCGCGGGAGTGAACGTGGCTGCCAACGCGGCAGACATAGCGGCGGCTCGCCAGGCCGTCAAGGAAGTCAAGGCCAGCAGTGAGGTGTTGGGCTACATAGTCGACCTTGTGCGAGCCACTCGCGCGTTACCGCAAGTGGAGTTGGGAGTGTCGCCCCGTGGCGCGACGGCCCTGCTGTCGACTTCCCAGGCTTGGGCATGGCTGTCCGGACGCGACTACGTCACCCCAGACGATGTCAAGTCCCTGGTCCTGCCCACATTCCGCCACCGTCTCCGGCTGCGTCCCGAAGCCGAAATGGAAGGCGTCAACGCCAAGACCGTCCTGGACAGCGTCCTGGCTACCACTCCGGTACCGCGCTAAACGCAGCATAACCCGGTTTCCACCATCGAAGAGTTATAGAGGGGAGGCGAAATGGCAGTTTCCAAACGCCTGGCGTTCTTGATCGCGCTGGGTATTCCGCTGGTGCTGCTGACTCACTGGAACTCTGGCGCCTTTTTCTGGCTGCTGGTGTGCCTGCTGGTGTGGCTGTTTGACGTCATCGCCGCGCCCAGTCCCCGCCACCTCGCGATAACGCGCTCCCTGCCCCACACACTGCGTCAACGCACCGAAACGCCCTACACCGTGAGCGTGAAAAATCCCACCAAACGTAAATTCCGCGCTCAGATACGCGACGCGTGGCCGCCTTCGCTCCAAGCCCTGCCACGCCAGCAGCGTCTAACACTGGACGCACAAAGCTCGACCACTTTGCAGGCCAGTTTTACTCCGCAACGCAAAGGCACTCTGCGTAGCGATGCCGTTACCGTACGCTCTTATGGGCCCCTGGGGCTGGGAGCCCGCCAGTTTTCTGCCCCCATCGTGCAGGAAGTGAAAGTGCTGCCGGAGTTTCGCAGCGCCAAGTACCTGCCCTCGCGCCTGAAAACGTTACGCCGTTTGGAGGGCAACTCCCTGGTCATGCAACGCGGGCAAGGCTCGGAGTTCGATTCCCTGCGGGAATACGTCCCCGGCGACGACGTGCGCGATATCGAGTGGCATTCTTCCGCAAGGTTGCGCACTCCGGTGGTAAAGACTTGGCGCCCCGAGCGCGACCGCAACGTCATCATCTGCTTGGATTCCTCGCGCAGCGCTGCGGTGCGGCTCGATAAATACCCCCGGCTGGATGCCTCTATGGAGGCGGCCCTGCTGCTCGGAGCATTGGCTGGCAGCGCCGGGGATCGGGTACACCTTATCGCGTTCGACAATCAGATTCGTTTCCATATTCAACCGGATCGAGGTGTCGGACTCATCACCGAGATGGCGCAGGCCTTGGCCGATTTGCAGGTTTCACTCACCGAAGCGAACTGGTCTGGACTGAGCCACACTTTGCTCTCCGGATTGCGGCAACGTTCTCTGGTTGTGATTTTGACAGGTTTGGAAGGCGGGGCGGAACGGTCCGGCTTGATGCCGATGGTAGAAGCGCTGTCCTCCCGACATCACGTGCTGGTGGCGAACTCTTTGGATCCCGAGTTGACCCGTTTGGCTCAACTGCCTGGCCAATGGAATCTCCATGATGCCAAGCAGTCGCTGAGTCGGTTCAATCCCGCGGACGCTTTCCTGGCGGCAGCGGCGATGGCGGAGTTGAACGAACACGAGGAAGCGGGGAATCTGCTGCCTCTGTTGGGGGGACATTTGTTGAACGCCACCCCTGAAAAGCTGCCTCCCAACTTGGCAGATGCCTACATTTCGTTAAAACGCCGCGGGCAGATTTGAGACGCGGTTTACCAGTATGGGTCGATATCTTCGGGATGTTTGCCGATGAGCTGGGAAGATTCCTCCAGCACCACTCCGTGAATGAGAGAACGCAGATCATCCGTGGAGCGTGCACGCTGCTCCAGGGGACGGCGATACACCACTACCTGGGCGGGCAAACTTTTGCCTGGGTCAGCGCCGAAACCTCTGCCCAAGACCACTGATTCGCTCTCCCAAGGTGCCGGGTCCGAAGGCGGAACGTCCTCCACCCCGTACTGAATAGCAGCTAGTTCTGGACAAGCCGCCACCAGGGAGCGAACTTCCTGAATGACCAGTTCATCAAAGGTTTCTCGACGGGTTCGGTAACGCGGCAGCATCGCTGGAACCAATACTCCACGATTGCCCCGGCCATGTCGATCGCGGCAAACATAGGCACGCCGCAGCCGCGGCCCGCTGCTGACATCCCAGCAAATCTCGCCGCCCAAATCCAAGACACGAACCCGGTTGGTTCCAGTTTTTTCACTCATTGCTCCTAGCTTATCCCGCGGCGGCACTCGGGTCGAGGATGTCCCGTACAAATCGCCGCGAACGCCCAAGTCAAGCTCTCAATCCTGGCTCTTTCCCGGCTCGGAATCGGCGTTAACAAGCGAGCCTGACTGCATCTGGCACTGGTCGGCAGTATGCTGAGAAAGTGACTTATACGCGCCGTTGTTCCAAACCGAGCTGCCCTAATCCGGCGGTGGCGACGATGACTTTTGACTATCGGGAACGCAGCGCAATCGTTGGCCCACTCTCCGCCCATCGAAATCCTGGAGCATACGATTTTTGCCGTGAACACGCCGAAAAACTGACGGCGCCACGGGGCTGGGAGGTCGTCCATTTGACGAATTCCTTTACACCCCCGCCGCCCAACGATGAGGAACTGATGGCTTTGGCCAACGCGGTGAAAGCAGCGGCGCAAAATCCCACCCCCCGCCAAACTGTGCATCCCGAAGGCTATCGCGGCCCCTTAGGAAGGGAACCTCAGCCCGGGTGGGGGGATAGCGCGCCCGGAACGCCCGATACCGCCGGGAAACGCCACGGTCACCTGACTTTAGTGCCGCCCCCGAAACAAGTCAGCTAAAACATTAGACCGGCCAACTTAGCTGTTGACCGGTCTAATTGTGATTCGTTCACAAGTGAATGTAGGTGTGCGCGTCAGGGCCTTCTTTGTCCCGGAAACGCTTCCACGAGGCGTGAATTTCTTTCTCCGCTTCAATTCGACCAACCCAGTTAGCGCCTTCCACCGACTTGCCAGGTTCCAGGTCTTTGTAAACTTCAAAGAAGTGCTGAATTTCGAGGCGATGGAACTCCGAAACATCCTCGAGCTCGGTACGCCACGCGGCTCGCTGGTCAGTAGCGGGGACGCACAAGACTTTGTCGTCGCCACCGTGTTCGTCAGTCATGCGGAACATTCCCAGCGCCCGGCACTTGATGACACATCCGGGGAACGTTGGTTCTTCCAAAAGGACCAAGGCATCGAGCGGGTCTCCATCCATCCCTAAAGAGTCATCAATGAAACCGTAGTCATCAGGGTAGCGTGTAGAGGTGAACAGCATTCGATCCAAAACAATCCGACCTGTCTCGTGATCGACTTCGTACTTATTGCGATTCCCCTTTGGAATCTCAATGGTCACATTGAACGTCAAAAAATCTTCAGCCATTATTTTCTTCGGCATCCTTACTTTTGTGCCACCGGTGTCTCCGGATTGGCATTGCTTTGCATCGATGTCACCTGCTTTGGCGAGCATCTCTGTAAAACCATTGTGCCACACCCGCCCCCCAGAGCGACATCTTCTATACTAGATGGGGTTGTTTCCGAACAGAAAACCGTTTGACAAGGGGGGTCGGTGCGCGCCAAAGGACGACTAAACGCAACGATAATCGCAGGCGCCCTGATTCTCGGCGGCGCTTACGTCGGTGCTGACGGAGCGGACTTAGTGCCAGGTATTTTGACCTTCAAACCACCTCTCCCCCGAGTGGTTCCATTCCCTGATTCCCCCGCAGTCAACCCCGAGCCTACCGAGATCCCGCTCTTTGCCAAATCCACCGATTTCGATGCCAATACTTATAAAACCTTAGTGCGCCAATTCGCCACGGATTACCGCCTCGCCAACGCGAAACTCTCCTTCTGGGTAGGCGACCGGGATGGTGTGGAACTGGCCTCTTATGAACCTCAAAGCGCCTTGACTGCTGCTTCTACGACAAAACTACTCACCGCGGTGGCGGCACTGCACGAATTCGGCCCAGAGGCGCGAACTCGCACGGTAGTGGCCTGGGATAACGATAATCGCAAGCTGTTTTTAATCGGCGGCGGCGATGCGCTGCTGGGGTTGGGGGCGGACGCTCCGCGTTCCATAAAAGGCTACGCCGGCCTAGACACTCTCGCGACTGACACGATTGTGGCACTTTCCTCCCAAACTCCAGGGAAATCTGAACATCACGAGGCCTCCCCCACCAACAAATCGGTGGCCTCGAGCACGAACGCACCGGCCTCTGAGAACAATTCCCCCACGGGCAGCCTGTTGAATGGAAAGCCCTACACGTTAGTGTTGGACACCTCCTGGTTTGGCTCTGAAACAGCCTCTCCATTTTGGCGTGAGGGAGATAACCGCTGGGTCGGCCCTATTCAAGGCATGGCCATCAATACCGGTCTGGTCGACCCGAACTCTGACAATGGATATCACCCGGATGCTGCACAGGTTGTAGGTCAGGCATTTGCCGAGGCCTTGAATCGTTTAGGCGGGGCAGGACCAGCCAAAATCGAGGTAGGAAAATCTGGTTTGGCCTCGAATAAGCTCCTGGACCCGCTCTCCGAGCTACCGCAAATCGCTACTGAGGTTTCCACCAGTCACGGTCCGACCCCGATTGCCTACGCACAAGGGGCCCCGCTCGCTCAGGTGGAACGGCAAATGTTAAAGATTTCGGATAATACTTTGGCTGAAAGCCTTGGGCGGCTGGTAGCGCTGCACCGTAAGGCAAAACCGACATTCGCTGCCTCCGGGGCGGCGGTCATGGATTCTCTGCGGGAATTGGGCTTGGACTTGGGCGAAACTGAGCTGAAAGGCTGCTCGGGGCTGGCTTATGACACCCGGATATCTGCCCGAGTTTTAGCGGATGCGGTGCGGTTATCAATGAGTAAAGACCATCCCGAACTGCATTCTGTTACTGCCAATGTCCCAGTAGCCGGGGCAGACGGTACTCTGGAACACGTTTACCAGGGCACTTTTGCCGCGGGAGTGGTTCGCGGCAAAACCGGCACGTTGGGAATTACGAATTCTCTGGCAGGGACATTCGTGCGCAATAACCAGGAGTTCGTCTATGCCCTGGTCATCTCCGGTTACCCGGAATCTCAGGGCGGACCCAGTATTCAAGCTAAACAGATGTTCATCAACGGTTTGCTCGGCGCGACAACCTCTTTCTCTAACGTCGACCCGAAGAGCCGGCCGTCCACCCCTGCTCCAAATGCCCCCGCGCCGGCGAATCCCGCTGCTCCCGTCGACTAAAACAGCCGCATCCCACATTCTGAAATACTGGTTTCGCTTTTTGGCTGCGAGATTGCTACAATCGCAACATGATTAAACGAATGCCTCGCTGACGTGCACGTCAGCCTCTAAACGTCCAGCGCCACGTCCGGTGCTGAGCATTCGTATCTCCATGTTCCTGCGTGCCCGTCAGAGTCAAAATCTTTGGGACAAGTTTGTACAGCCATAACTCACGCAAAGGAAACTACGATGTCTAAAACCACTATTGGACCCAACTGGGTCGACCACCCCGAATGGGGTTTCGATACTCTGCAAATTCATGCCGGCTACACCGGCGATCCAACCACCGGCACGCAAACAGTGCCGATTTATGCCACGAACGCGTTTCACTTCCCCAGCGTGGAATCGGCGGCTGCCCGTTTTGCTTTGCAGGAGTTGGGACCGATTTATTCCCGCCTGGGTAATCCCACCAACGATGCTTTGGAAGCTCGGATTGCTGCGCTGGAAGGCGGGGTCGGGGCGATTGCCACCGGGTCGGGTCAAGCTGCCATCACGCTAACTATTTTGACTTTAGCATCGAAAGGTCAAAATGTGGTGGCCTCAAACTCGATTTACGGGGGCACTTTCAACCTTTTGGGCCATACTTTGGAACGCCTCGGCATCGAAGTGCGTTTTGTTGACGATCCTCGTGACATTAGCCAGTGGACAGCCCGCACGGACGCAAACACGGCGGCTTACTACGGGGAGCTGATGCCCAATCCACAAGGCGACGTACTAGATCTCGAACCGTTAGCCCAAACCGCACACCAAGCCGGGGTTCCACTCATTGTCGACAATACGGTGCCTACCCCTTACCTGTGCCGTCCCATCGAGTTCGGGGCGGATATCGTAGTGCATTCCGCCACCAAGTACCTGGGCGGACACGGGTCAGCCATGCTCGGTATCGTGGTTGATTCCGGCCGTTTTGATTACGCTGCGGCGAAAGCGGCCCCACGTTTCCCCGGTTTCAACACTCCCGACCCTTCCTATCACGGGGTCGTCTATGCCCGCGATTTCGGTGTTCAGGGCGCATTGGGGGCGAACCTGGCGTTTATTTTGAAAGCGCGTGTAGAAGGCCAGCGGGACCTGGGCTTCGTGGCTTCACCTTTCGCGGTGTGGACAGTCGGACTGGGAGTGGATACGTTGAGCCTGCGGATGGAACGCCATATTGCCAACACTCGTCTGGTCGCTGAATTCCTGGAGTCTCAGGTAGGTGCGGGCTTAGTGGAGACAGTGCGGTGGTCCTCGCTACCTTCCTCCCCGTTCTATGCCCTGGCCCAAAAATATACCCCGAAGGGGTGCGGTTCCCTGTTGAACTTCGATTTGGCCGGAGGCCTACAAGCCGGTAAAGCATTTATCAATTCCCTGGAATTACTGGCAAATGTCGCTAATATCGGAGATGTGCGTTCCTTGGCGATTCACCCGGCTTCCACCACTCATGCTCAGCTGACTACAGCCGAACTGTTGGCGCAGGGCATCACGCCCGGTACCGTCAGGCTGTCGATTGGCACCGAAGACCCCAAGGATATTTTGGCTGACATTCAGCGCGGTCTGGCCGCGGCACGGCAGACGAATGCCGCGTAACTGGATGAAACTATCTCTCGCTTAGGAAAACCGATGACTATCAAAGACCTCTACGCGGCTCACCGCCCCGCGCTATCGCCTCCCGGTGAGGCTGGCTCTACCCCTCGCGGGGACGGGTCAGGGCGAGATTTGCGGGTATCGTACGAGCTGTATCCGCCGCGCAATGCCCGCCCGACCTCCCAGGCCTGGGCAGGCATAGACCGGCTTTTAGATTCTCGTCCCGATTACGTCTCCGTAACTTTTGGAACGAGTGGTACAACACCGGATGCTTCACAATCCGTCCTCTGGCATGCTTTGAAGCGTTCGGGGCGGCCTGTCCTAGCTCATCTGACCTGCGTGGGGAAAACCCGCGCCAAGCTGGTGGGAATCGTTCAAGACATGATGGACTTAGGAGTGCGCGATTTCCTCGCACTGCGCGGGGATGAGGCACCGGAGGATGGGCCAGGAGAAGCAGAATCGGGAGAATTTGACCGAGCGTTCCAACTTGTGCAGCTGATTCGAGAGGTTTCCGCTGATTACCTCGGGGACGAACACGCCGTCAGTATCGCGGTGGCTGCCTATCCGGCGGGGAGCATTCAGACCCGCACGGATGCGGTTCAGGCTCTGGTGCAAAAGCAGGCGGCCGGCGCTGATTTTGCTATCACTCAGGTGTTTTACCGAGCCCAGGACTATGCCGAGTTGGTTCAGTCAGCAACGTACCAGGGCGTGACGATACCCATTGTTCCGGGAATCATTCCGTTTACAGATGTGCGCCGTCTCCAGCGTCTCGAGGGTCTCACCGGGGTACCGGTGCCGGAAAAGATTATGACCTTAGCTAATATCGCCGATCCTGCCGAGAGAATCTTGGAGAGCCTGGGTGCCACCCTGGATTTCGTCAACGATCTCATCGAAGCCAACGCGCCCGGCATTCACTTTTACACGTTTAACCGACCCCGGCCAGTCTTGGACTTGGTGGAGCACCTGCGTTCTCGCGGATTTGCCCACGTGGACCAGGAAGATTCGCACGACCTGCTCGGGCTGATGAACGCCGCCATGCACCGCATCTCTCCCTGAGTTCCGTTGCTCGATAAACCCGGCAGACCGAACCAAACCGAACTTAACAAAGAAAAACATACATTCGAACCTATTGAAGGGATTTATAGAAAATGACTGAAAAGCAGACTTTTCCCGCCGCGACCGTAGCGGGTTACCCCCGGATTGGCGCAAACCGCGAACTGAAGCGAAGCCTGGAGCACTACTGGGCTCAAAAAATCGACCGCGCCACCTTCGACACCCAGATAAAACAACAGTTGGCGACGCGTATCAGCCACCTGAAAGACTTGGGATTGAACGAACCGGGGGCCAATCCTGCAGACTTTGTCCTCTACGATCAGGTTTTGACCCTGACTTGTGCGCTAGGTGCGGTACCCCAGCGTTTTGGTAACCTGGTGCGCCCCGACGGCTCCCTGGACGTGGACGGAGAGTTCACCCTAGCCCGGGGTATTGATGATAAACCCGCTTTGGAAATGACTAAGTGGTTCGACACGAATTATCACTACCTGGTCCCCGAAATCGGCCCGTACACTCAGATTTCCGCCGTAGCCAATCCGTGGCTGGAACAGGTGAAGGCCGGAGGTAGCGCAGCGCGTCCGGTCCTCACCGGTCCGGTTACCTATCTGTTGGGAGCGAAAGCCAGCGCGGACGCCCCCGCTCATTTCCATCCCCTGAAACGACTGGACGCAGTATTGGCTGGATTCGAGGTTTTCCTCAGCCAGTTCGCGGCCACCGGCGTAACTTGGGTTCAGCTTGACGAGCCGGCTTTGGTGTGTGACACCTGGTCGACTTCCCGCGAGGAAGTGCTGGCGGCAGCTCGTAAAACCTATGAATTCCTGAGCAAATTGACCAATCGTCCCCAAATTTTTGTCAATGCCCCGTACGGACCGTTGGGCCTCGATGGGCTAAACGTGCTGAGCGCCACCGATGTGGAAGCCATCGGCCTGGATTTGATAGCCGGCCCGGTCCCGAGCCGCGAGGACCTACAGACCCTCGGGGACAAAACCCTGGTGGCGGGCATCGTTTCCGGTCGCAACGTGTGGCGTACCGACTTGCGACAGGCCCTCGAGACTTTGCAAGCAATTCACCAGGTCGTCCCGAACCTCAGTGTGTCGACCTCGACTTCGCTACAACATGTCCCTCACGATGCGACCAAAGAAACGTCCCTGGACCCGCAAGTGCGTTCCTGGTTGGCTTTTGCGGACCAAAAGATTGCCGAGGTACAGACCTTGGCGCGCGGCTTGGCGGATCCCGATTCCATCACCGCTGAGCTGGCGGAAAATGCCGAAATTTTGGCTTCCCGCGCCAACCATCCAGGAGTGAAACGTGCCGAGGTGCGTCAGGCTACCGCGGCCGTGACGGCTGCCGACCGGACTCGTGACCCGTATCCCCAGCGTTTGGCGGCACAAGCGGAGATTCTGCAGTTGCCGTTGTTGCCCACCACTACGATTGGTTCTTTCCCGCAAACCACCGAGATTCGCCAGGCGCGAGCCGCTTTCCGCCGCCACGAAATCAACGAGGCTCAATATGATGAGGAAATCCGCAATGAAATTGCCCGGGTCGTAAAACTGCAGGAAGATCTCGGTTTGGACGTTTTGGTACACGGGGAAGCTGAACGCAACGACATGGTGCAGTTCTTCGCTGAAAACCTGGAAGGTTTCGCCACCACGGAGCACGGCTGGGTACAGTCCTACGGCTCACGCTGTACTCGACCCTCGATTTTGTGGGGGGACATCACACGTTCCCACCCGATAACGGTTGAGTGGTCCACTTATGCCCAATCCCTCACCGCAAAACCGATGAAAGGAATGCTGACCGGCCCTGTCACCATCATGGCGTGGTCTTTTGTCCGCGATGATGAGGCTCGTGCGGAGGTCGCGGATCAACTGGGATTGGCGCTGCGAGCCGAAATCGCCGACCTCAATGCGGCTGGTATCAAGATTGTGCAGGTGGATGAACCGGCAATCCGCGAGCTGTTGCCGCTGCGCGCAGCGGGACGGGAGAAATATTTACAATGGTCCGTGGGAGCTTTCCGTTTAGCCACCGGCGGGGCTCCTAAAGAGCTACAGATCCATACTCACCTGTGCTATTCGGAGTTCAACGTGGTGGTGGACGCAATCGATCACCTGGATGCGGACGTCACTTCGATTGAGGCCAGCCGCTCCAAGATGGATATTTTGCCGGCTGTGCACGAGCACGGTTTCGAGCGTGGACTGGGACCGGGGATTTGGGATATTCACTCGCCTCGGGTGCCGAAACTTGATGAGGAAGTGGGGCTGCTGGAAAAGGCTGTCGCCGCTTTGGATCCCCACCAAGTTTGGGTTAACCCGGACTGTGGGTTGAAAACCCGCGCTTATCCCGAAACGGTGGCCACTTTAGAGAACTTGGTCGGAGCCGCAAGTGCGGTGCGCGCGAAGCTCGAAGCCTGAACCTGAAAACCGTAGACCATAGGGATAGCGATGCCGCAAACCAGTGAGTTAATACCGGTCAGTGGGGCTTGGAAACCCACTGACCCCAAGGGAAATCGTCAGTTCGCCGCTCTGGGGATGCTGAAGCTCGAGGGCGGGTCTGCGCTGCCGGGCGCCCGGCTCGCCTTTGAGACTTTCGGCACTTTGAATGCGGAAAAGTCCAACGCTATCCTCATCAATCACGCCCTCACCGGAGATTCTCATGTGTACGGTGAAGCCGGGCCTGGCCACGTTACACCAGGATGGTGGAACGAAGTCGTCGGGCCCGGTGCCGCGGTGGATACGAATCGGTGGTTTGTGGTTTGTCCCAATGTGTTAGGCGGTTGTCAAGGTTCTACCGGCCCCGCTACTTTGGCTCCGAACGGGCGAGCCTGGGGGTCGCGCTTTCCCCTGCTGACGACCCGCGATCAGGTGGCGGCAGAAAAAATCCTCATGGACCAGCTCGGTATTCCCCGCTGGTTTGCGGTCATCGGCTGTTCGCACGGGGGACACCGGGCACTGGAGTGGGCGGTGACTTATCCCGAGCAGGTGGAGCGGCTGGTGGCAGTGGCTACCGGCTGCGCCACCACCGCTGAACAGGCCGCTTGGTGCCATGTACAGATGCACGTGCTGGAGCTGGATACGAATTTTCACAACGGCGACTACTACGATAATCCCCCTGGTCAGGGGCCCTTCCGGGGGTTGGCTTTGGCGCGGGAGGTCGCGCACACTACCTACCGCAGCCCCAAGGAACTGCAGGAGCGGTTCGGGCGCGATCCGGGTTATCGTGAAGATCCGCTTTCGGGAGGCCGTTTAGCGGTGCAGTCTTACCTGGACTATCACGGGGTGAAGCTAGCGAAACGCTTTGACGCCGGGTCCTACCGGGTGCTGACTCGCTCGATGCTGACTCACGACGTGGGGCGAGGCCGGGGCGGATTAGAAGTCGCCCTATCCCGGGTACAGGCTCGTGTCCTGGCCCTGGGAGTGGACTCTGACCGCCTGTTTTACCCTTCCCAAACGCAGCAGCTGGCTAGATTGACCCGGCACAGCGAGGCGGTCATAATTCATTCCGATTCCGGCCACGATGGTTTCCTAATTGAAAACGAACCTGTCGGTCAGGCCATCGGTGAGTTCCTCGCCGCATAGGAAACCGCGCTGACTCTTGATGGTTTATCCGGGAAACCTTGCTAGGTTGCATTTCAGCTGTGCCGCTTACACCGCGGATACCTTGAGAAATCAGCCATTCTCCCGCCGCGACACGCGAGGCACGTTAGAATTCGAGAATGCGATACCTTCCTGATGTACTGGGTCCCGGATTCGGTGCCGCTAAACTCCAGTTGGAACCTGATCAGATTTCCCCGCGTTCCGCCACCCTGGTGCGCTACACTCCCGCTGAGGATCCAAAATCACAGCTACCCGACCGCATAGTCCCGGTCAACGTGAAACCGGGCGGGGGGCCCAACCAGGGCAGTTTCCGGATTCTTCCGCCCTCAGCCAGCCCGCAGCAGCGTGCAGGCAGCAATTCTCAGTCTGACGTTTCAGCACGGTGGGATGATTCACCCGCCCGAAACCTGGATTACCTGCAGGATTACTTAACTCCAGAGCTGCGGGGTCGCGAAATTACAGTTCTTGACGAGCTTGACGCACCCTCAGCTCCGCAATTTATCGCTGTCTATGTCCACGGGTGGAATGACTATTTTTATCAAGCTCATCTAGCCCGGATGATGACCCATTTGGGCGCCGCCTTTTACGGGATTGACCTGCACCGTTATGGTCGAAATATGCCGAGACGTTCCGGCTTAATTCCTTTCAACTGCTACGAGGACGATTACACAACCTATGACCGGGAACTGGATTGGGCCATCGCCACGGCTCGCCAGGAACACCCTGATTTGCCTGTAATCGTGATGGCTCATTCCAACGGTGGTGCCGTAGTTTCCGGGTGGGCGTCACGCCATCACGATGCCTATGACGGTCTCATCTTTATTTCTCCCTGGGTGGTGCAAGACGTATCCGGAATCCCCGCCGGCAATACTGTAAGCACCGTCATTTCCAAATATTTGAAGGGGCTGCACGTACCGATGCTTGGCCCTGGTTCTACGGTTTACCAGGATTCTTTGGCGGGGTATGCCACAATTGGTTCTCCCCTGCCCCGCCGCTTGGTTCCCTTTGGCAATGATCCGGCCGTGTGCGGCTGGGTCACAAACCCGCAGTGGCGCATTGTTGACGGAGCACCGATTCTATTTGGATGGCTCTCTGCCATCCTCAGCACCCAGCAATGGCTGGTGGATCATGCTCGTTTTTCCAACCAACCGGTCCTCTGTCTGACCGCAGCGCATGACCCGGATGCTTTTTATCATCCCGAGATTGCCCGAATTGACTCTCTGATGGCTAAAAAATGGAAGTCTGCCGGGAAGACGCCGCTGTGCCGGAACCTGGAAAAGCGCCGCCTTTACCTGTCAACCATGTCAAGGCATATTCGTGAGCGTGACAACAGTTCTGAGCGGGACTATTCTTATAAAACCGCTTTGGTGGACTGGACTGAGGCGGCGCGCCATACTGACACGGTATTGAATGGAAATCTCATCGAAGATCGGATTAATACCCTTTACGGTCGGGTGGGCGGCGGATTAACGCTGCAGCAGATGTCCGGTTTGCACGATTTAACACTGTCCCAGCCTCTGGAACGTACCGAGTTTTTCGCGGAAGTGGCGGCTTGGATTTCTCACTCCGGCATCCTAAATAAATAAGCAAATCTGTTTCCAAACGCTTATTACCTGGATTGATATCCTTATTTAAAGCTGACTTAGAGGGCAGCCAACACAGTGAAGACGCTGTTGGTCACTCATGGAGGTTACTTCTCCCGGCACGCAAGCCCCGTGAGCACAAGACGTGTTTACCGAGTTATTTCGGTTCGCCAACAGTCCCGTGCGGCGCAGGTGCTCTAAAAGCAGCTGCCCGTGTTCCACACTCACCCCACTACGCCTCACCGCCGCTAAGAAAGTAGTACCTTGGCTCAGAGAGTCGATAAAGATCGCGGCACGAGATTCACCAGACGCGCTCCGTAATGTTTTTCCCGCGGCCTGCATTGCGTATTTAGGGTCATCAGCGCTGTTCATAAGGTTATCTCAAACAAAGATGCGGCCCACTTGGAACACTGCTACCGCGAGCAGCCAGGCGATAATCAGCTGTCCGCCTACCGCCGCGCAGACGCGTTTCGCCCCCAGCTGACGCCACTGTTCGGCTACGGTAGCCAGACACGGGGTGTAAGTCAAAACAAAAATCAGGAACGCTAGGGCAGCCACGGGTGCCGCCGCCACGGAGCCTGCGGAATCGGTGAACGTTTCGCGGGTCAGTTCGCGCATAGTCGGGGTGGGGCTTCCGGCGTCTTGGGCAGCAGCTACGTCCTGTTCGGAAATATCGACATCGGTGTAGGTAGCCGCCAGCGCGCCCAGCATGGTTTCTTTCGCGACAAATCCGGTTATCAGCGATCCCGTTAGGTGCCAGTCGCCGAAACCGGCGGGGGAAAACACAGGAGCTATCGCCGAAGCCGCCACCCCGTAAGCAGATTCATTGGCTGGCAGGGCGTCCCCAAAACGGCCCTCACCGGTAACAGGCGTAACCATCAGGAGCCAAATCACGATGGTCATCACCACAATGACCTTACCCGCGCCCTTGAGAAATGCCCAGGTGCGCTGCAAAGCTGAACGCACCAAGATGATGCCTCGAGGGGTCTGGTAAGCGGGAAGAACCAGCATCAGCGGCGCCCCGGTGGAAGCGCGCATGAACAGCGGACGCAACAGCAACCCTCCCAAGATCACCATGACTATGGACAGGAAGTACATCAACCACACCACTTCGGTGGCATGAGTGCCAAAGAACACTTGGGCGATGAACATATAGACAATCATGCGCGCCGAACAGGTGATATAGGGGGTGAGGATGACTGCCATCATGCGCTGGCGGGAATCCGGAACGGTACGCAGCGCCGCCAAAGTGGGAAGGTTACAGCCAAACCCCACGATGAAGGGCATGATGACACGGCCATCTAAACCAATAGCACGCATCATGCGGTCACCCAGGAAGGCAACGCGAGCCATATAACCGGAGTCCTCCATGACGGCTATGGCGGCGAACATGACCAGCATCAGCGGAGCGAAAGACAGTACGACCCCCACGCCGGTCAACAGTCCGTTTATCAATAAACCCTGTAAAATCGGGTTATCCCAGCCCATCCATGTCAACCAAGCCAACACCCCATCGGCTAGAGAAGGGGCATGAAACACTGTGATGTCCTGGCCGGGAACTCCGATGGAGGTAAATGGCACCTTGAGAAGCTGGGCGGGAATCGTGAAGTCCCAGCCGCCGACAGCATCAAAAATCCCTTCGAGAGGATCTTGAAAGATCGCCGCGAACGTATTGGCTAGCCAAAACACCACGTACATAGCCAACATGAAAAGCAAAGTACCGGCAAAAGGATTGAGCAGCACCCGATCGACTTTGTCCGAGCGCGTCGCCCGCGGAACTTCGATACGTTCCTGACGCAAACCGGATTCGATATTTTCAATCCAGTCAAAAAGCAAAGCTGCCCGCTGCGTTTCTTCCATTGGTTCGGTGATTAGCTCTGGAAGCGGGCGACCCGATGGTTCACCCGGTTGACAATTTGTCCCGCCGCAGGGGCTGAGACTTGCGGAAATATCATGGGTCAAAAGGCCAGAGCCGCTTTCGCTCTCGGCCTCAACTGGTGCCGGCGTCTTGGACAGTAAGGCTTTGGCCGCCGTGACTGCCGCCTGGTTGTAGCCGGGGGCATTAACATCCCAGGGCAAAACGCTGAGGTAAGTCGGATTCTGCAATGCCGCGGCAATGAGTCGTGTCGCGTCCTGCAAACCTTCGCTGGTCCGCGGATTCATCGTCGCTACGGGGACTCCCAGCAGACAGGACAGATTATCCGCGTCAATAGCCTCATCGCTTTGCGCGGCAACGTCCTGCATGGTCAGGATGACCGCAACCGGTAGACCGGTCTGGGCTACCTGTGCCAACAGGTACAGGGAGCGCGACAGTGCACTGGCGTCTAAAAGGGTTACGACCAGGTCAATTCCTCCGTCGTGTCGTCCGATGTCGGTTATCGAACCGGGTTGTCCCGCCAAAGTTTGAACCACCACGGACTCATCAGGAGAATTGGGCACCAGCGAGTACGTTCCGGGGGTGTCGATAAAACGCACCCCCAGCGACTTATTGAAACCGGTAAAGACTTCTACCGTGGTTCCGGGTGCATTCACGACCGTTTGATGCATTCCGGTCAGGGTGTTAAACAGCGAAGATTTCCCCACATTGGGGTTTCCTACCAAGACCACGTTGGTGGTGTCGCGCTTGGGCAGGTAAACACGATGTGTTTGCGCGACGGCCATTGTGGTTGAGAGATTAGCAGATTCGGGCGGTAGCGGATTGCATTTGGGGCAGCTCATCGGATGTTTACTCTCCGTTGTCTGCCGCGAGGATATCTTTCGGGGAGTCCTCGAGGTGTGCCGCAATGCCACAGGCCGCCAAACGGGGCACGAATTGCGGCGAAAGGTCGTGGAGAGCTAACGCGGCTTCGAGGGCGGCCTTTTCCTGGTCCAAACCGAGCTTTTGCGCAAACTGGATGCAGGGCCGCACCAAGGCGGTCTTGGCAAAACCGCGATCCACCGCCAAACGCGTCCCGCGCACGAAGAGAACACGACCTCCAAAAGCACCCTTTTGCGTGACTGTGAAACGCGTGCCTGGACGCAGACCCAACTCGTGAATCCGCCCACAGAATCTGTTGTGACACCCTAAATCCACCATAATCATAGGAACCCCAACAGGACATTCACACAATTGCACGAAACTAAGCCTAACCTAGCTAAAATCTTTTTTCAACAATTGTCTTTCGTTATTAAAACCCGTTCTTTCTAAAACCGCTGGTGCCGGGCCCTTGACGGAACCCGGCACCAAAAATGCGGTTTATTTAATTGGAGGCTGCGGACTACTCCACACCTTGCGTGGCGGACTCGTCCCACTTCAGATGTTCCGCAGCGGCGCGACCCGCCTCGAGGCGAGCCACCGGCACCCGGAACGGCGAACAGGACACGTAATCCAGCCCTACCTGGTGGAAGAAGTGAATCGAAATCGGATCGCCACCGTGTTCACCACAGATACCCATCGGCAGATTCGGTTTGGTGGACCGTCCGCGCTTCACACCTTCGGCGACAACGCGACCCACCCCGTGGGTGTCGATGGATTCGAACGGGGAAACCCCGAAGATTCCGGCTTCCACGTACTGCGGGAAGAACACGCCTTCCACGTCGTCACGGCTGAATCCCCAAGTAGTTTGGGTCAGGTCGTTGGTGCCAAAGCTAAAGAACTCGGCTTCCTTGGCGATGGTGTCAGCGGTCATGGCGGCACGCGGCAACTCAATCATGCAGCCCACCGGGACATCAAAGGTAACGCCGTATTCACCCTGAACCTGAGCAATGATCTCCTCGGCTTCATCACGCACCAGCTGGAGCTCACGAATGGAACCAATCAGCGGAACCATAATCTCCGGATGCGGGTCCAAGCCCTCCTTCTTTAACTCGCAAGCCGCCGAAACCAGCGCCTTCATCTGCATCTTAAACAAGCCCGGCAGATAAATACCCAAGCGGACGCCGCGCAGACCCAGCATCGGGTTTTCTTCATGCATCCGGCGCACGGCAGCCAGCATGTGCTGGTCTTCCTCCGAGAGCGTTTCACCCTGTGCTTTAGCCACCGCGTTCTTAATTTCCAGAGTCGTCAAGTCCGGCAGGAACTCGTGCAGCGGCGGGTCAATGAGACGAACGGTCATATGTTTGCCGTCCATAATCTTAAGCATTTCCTTAAAGTCGCCCTTTTGCAGCGGCTCCAAGGCGTCCAGGGCGCGTTGACGTTCATCGGACCCTTCTGGGGAAAGAATCAGTTTCTCTACCAGGGGTCGACGATCGCCGAGGAACATATGCTCGGTACGGCACAAGCCGATACCTTCCGCACCGAAGTCCAAAGCCCGCTGCGTGTCCGCGGGAGTGTCGGCGTTAGTGCGCACCACCAGGCGACGAACCTCATCAGCGTGGGTCATCAACCGATCGACCGCCTTAATCAAGTCCTTCTCGTCTTCGGTGGCCGAAGCGTCCAAACCGGCCTGCAAACCGTGAGACAGGTAAGTGGTCACCGGGGAATCCTGCACCGGAACCGCTCCGAGGAACACCTCGCCGGTACCGCCGTCAATGGAGATTTCGTCTCCCTCGTGCAGAACGGTGTCCCCTACGGTAGCGGTCTTAGCGGCTTGGTCAACCACGATGGTTTCCGCCCCGACCACACAGGTCTTGCCCATGCCACGAGCCACTACCGCAGCGTGGGAAGTCTTGCCACCGCGGCTGGTCAACACGCCCGCGGCCGCAACCATACCCCGCAGGTCGTCAGGGTTCGTCTCACGACGCACCAGGATGCACGGCACTCCCGCGTTAGCGGAAGCCTCGGCAGCGTCGTTATCAAACACAATCTTGCCCACCGCAGCCCCGGGAGACGCAGCCATACCCTTGGTGAACACCTCGGGCTTACCGGACATGTCAAACATCGGGAACATCAAGTTTTGCAGCTGTTCGCCAGTGACCCGCAGCAGAGCTTCATCGGTGGTAATCAAACCTTCATCAACCAGCTGGGTGGCGATTCGGAAAGCCGCGGCCGGGGTGCGTTTGCCCACACGCACCTGCAGCATCCACAGCTTGCCACGTTCGATGGTGAACTCGATATCGCACATGTCCTCGTAGTGGGTTTCGAGCTTCCGCATAATACCCAACAGTTCGTCATAGGACTTTTTGTCGTGTCCCTCAAGGTCTTTCAGGGTTTCGGTGTTGCGGATACCGGCCACCACGTCTTCGCCCTGAGCGTTCATGAGGATGTCTCCGTACACCCCCGGACGGCCCGAGGAGGGGTCACGGGTGAAGCACACCCCGGTGCCGGAGTCCTCGCCCATATTGCCGAATACCATGGTCACAATGTTGACGGCGGTGCCCAAGTCGTGAGGAATCCGCTCGCGGCGACGATAGATGCGAGCGCGTTCAGAGTTCCAGGAACGGAACACGGCTTCAATCGCCATGTCCATCTGGGTGCGCGGATCTTGCGGGAACGGCTTGCCGGTTTGGGCCTCAACGATTTCTTTGAACTGCGCGGTGAGTTCTTTCAGGTCGCTGGCATTCAAATCGGTGTCTGCCTTAACTCCGCGGTTCTTTTTCATGTTATCCAACGCATCGGAGAACAGGTCGCCATCAATATCCTGCACGGTCTTGCCGAACATTTGAATCAAGCGACGGTACGAATCCCAAGCGAAGCGGTCACTGCCGGCTACTTTGGCCAAGCCTTCCACGGATTTGTCGTTCAGACCGACATTCAAAACGGTTTCCATCATGCCGGGCATGGAGAACTTTGCGCCAGAACGCACCGACACCAACAGCGGGTCCTCAGCCGCACCCAACTCGCGACCAACGGTTTCTTCTACTTCACGCAAAGCCTTGGTGACCTGCACGGTAGTTTCCTCCGGGACTTTACCTTCCTTCAGGTAAGCTCGGCAGGCATCGGTAGTAATCGTAAATCCCGGGGGAACCGGCAACCCGAGGTTGCTCATCTCCGCCAGGTTTGCACCCTTGCCACCCAACAGGTCCTTCTGATCCTTATTGCCTTCTGCAAAACGGTAAACGAATTTGGGCATGTGTTAAGCCTCCAACTTTTTCGAACTATCTGCGCACCACGCGCCAAAACCATCCTAGCAATATTTCCCTCCTCACTCACACCGCCCTATTTGCGCCCCCTCACGGGTTTTGCCACGTCTCGAGCCTGGTACGGCCCAACGTCCTAACCGGTTTAATCGCCCCTTGGTCGCGCTGTAAAACGGGAACGCCGGAAAATGCGGCAGGTTCCCCTCCCGCGACAACGGGCGAGGAACCTGCTTGATTGAAAGGAACAAATATAAAAGTTTTTGTAAACGAGCTTATTCCGCTACTGCCAAGACGGTCCAGACCCGTCCCTGAGCGTCAGTCAATAGATAGACCGGCATGTCCAGTATGGAACCGTCCTTTTGCTTGACTGGCTGACTAATCAGCCGGGCACTCACCAAGTCGATTTTGCCGTCAATCTTGGCTGGCAAACCCTTTTGGTTGCGTACATCCAAAGGACCATACTTCGGGTCGTTGAGGCGTTGCACTGCCTGAGCCTCAGAAATGACCTTGTACTCGCCAATCTTCGTTTCCTTGCCCAGATTGGCACGAATCGAAGCCACTCCGGTTTCTGAAACCACGGCTTTCCAGTTTTGGGCTTGTGCTTGACCAGGCATCTTAACCGGGACGCTCACCGTGGTCAGACCATCTTTCTGGCTGGTTCCTGCCGAGCGGCTCATCACGGTGGCGCCCAGGGAAGCCGCCACTTTCTCAACTTGGGCAATGGCTGTTTCAGAAGAGGGCGCGTTGCCCACCACTTTCATGACACAGGGTGTCGGGCCAGGTGAAGGGTTTTGGGTCGATTGGGGCTCAACGGACTCCACCGGAGAAGACCCGGAAGGATCCGTAGTTTCAGTCACAATCAGCAATACCTGCAGTTGTCCGACCTCGACAGCCGTCCCCGGCAAGTTGGCTGTACCAGAGGTTTCCACGTTGCGTGGAGCTCCTGCTGTGTTGGGGTGGCTCGGTTCCGGCCCATCGGGACGCACGGCCGGCGGGACCGTCTCCGTCGGAGTTTCAGTCGGAGTTGGGGTCCACTTCGGTGTCGGTGTCGGTGTGATCTCAATCGGGTCACTAGATTCCGAAGGGGTGGTACTGGGAGTACTAGGGGTGCTCGGGGTAGCGGGATTATTGGGGCTCGGAGTGGAGTTCCCCGAGGGATTCTTGGTCGCGTCGGGATTCGGCAGCTCTATAGTGCCGTCTCCGGGTTTCACCGGTACGCATTCCATCCGCACCGCGGAGGGATTATCAAAGCTCAAAGAGGTCAGCTGACCCACGGTAACCGTCAAGGTCGCCCCTTTGGTGTCAGTAACCGTGAATCCGGCACCGCTCTTTTTAACGGAACCCTTCATCCCCAAAGAGTCTGCGACTTTCTGGACTTGACCAGCGGATACTTTGGCACCTTTCCCGACCCGCGAAATCGGGGCTTTGGTAGGAACCGTAGAAAAATTGCCCGTCGCTACGAACTCAACATCGCCGATGTGTTCCAAACGCTGACTGGCTCCGGGTATCACAGTCTCAGAGCCGGCGGCGATAATAAGCGGCCCATCCGTAACCACGACACCGTCGTCTTGACTGGGCACTTCACCCGGTTCGCCGGGGGAAAGCACGCTCCACCCGGTGAAACCTACCACCGTCGCAGCCGCGGCCGCGCTCAAACCAACCAGCCAGTTGCGCCGCACCGCCAAGGTGTGACGCCGCACCGCCAGAGAAACGACTTCCGCCACCGGGGCCTGGGCATCCACCGCTTCCACCGGAACCACGTGCGTGGGCGGCTGAGCCTCAAAAGCCAGACCTTCGGACTCCATCTGCGCAGCAACCTTAGCGCGCAAAGAATCCAAATTGACGGGCAGATTCCGGGCAGGGTCGAGTGAGCGCAGAGCCTCCAGCCCGCTCATCTCATTTTCGTGGTTGTCCACTTCCCCGTCCTTCTTCTGGACGGCAATCGTTGTGATTACCGTATTTTGTCGTTCTATTTATTCAAGATTGGCTGGTCGAAACCGTCCTCAGGCCCGGCGCAGTTTCGACCTTGCAACATATACATGTAACTGGCCTGGCGTTTCTTACACTTTTTTAAGAAGTATTTTTTTCAATTGCTTCCTCCAGTCGTTTTCGTGCCCGAGATAAGGCTGCATCCGCGGCCGAGCGGCTCACTCCCAGGTATTGCGCTAAGGCAACGCCGCTCAGCCCTTCCCACGCGACCGCCAAGATTATCTCGCGGTCGCGTTCACTGAGGTTCAGCAGGGCAGCTCGCATTCCCTGATCCTCAACAACGAGTTGAGCAGGGTCGGACAAATCGGTGGAATCCAAGTTTTCCTGGTTATCTCCCATCGGCAGGGACTTCTTTTTGCGGTACCAGTTAGCCAAGGTCAAGCCGGCGGTTTTGTACAGCCAGGGCAGTTCGGCTCCATCGGGGACCTCGGTTTTTTTCTTCCACATCACGGTAAAGACTTCGGCGGCGAGGTCCTCGGCATCGCTATAGGCCCCGCGTCTATAGAGAAATCGCACTATGGCCGTGCTATGTTCCGCAAATACCCGCTCAAACCACTGTTCATCGTGGATAGCGGTGGACATACGTTCGGCCTCTCCCTTGACGCTGCACAAAAATAGTTAACTCATACGAATATACCCCGTAACGTGCTCATCCAGGAACCCATCACTGGTTTGAATCTTAAAAGAATCGGACCTGGCGTTGGGAGTAAATGTGTCGCGGGCTCGCCGGGGCGGACCCGCGTGCTGGCATCGAGGCGTTTACGAAGCGGGTTCCTTGTCCGGGGATTCTTCCGCTTCCTTAGCCGCCAGTTCGGCCTCCCGAATCGTCGCCGCGGTCACGTCTTCGAGCTTGCGGCGCTGTTGCGCCCGGCCCTCGGGCAGACCATCCTCGCCGGTAAACTTGAACTCGGCGTCGTCGGTGAACTCCCAATCCGTCCCATTGAGCTTGTCCGCAGATTCGTGCTTGATGAACTTCGGCTCGACATCGACCGTGACGGTCTGACCTTCACGTAGTTCAGAGAACAAAATCTTTTCAGACAAGACATCCTCAATTTCGCGCTGCACGGCCCGACGCAACGGACGAGCCCCCAACGTCTTGTCAAAGCCCTTGTGCGCCAACAGAGCTCGCGCCGAGGGCGTCAGCTGCAAAGCCATACCCTGATCCAGCATCCGGTCGTCGAGCTTGGCGACCATCAGATCAACAATCTGGAGGATTTCGCCCTTTTCAAGCTGCGGGAACACCACGATTTCATCCACACGGTTGAGGAATTCGGGCCGGAAGTGCTGTTTCAGTTCTTCCTGAACCTTGCCCTTCATCCGCTGATAGTCCGTGGACAGCTCACCGCTGGCCTGGAAACCGGTCAGCACCCCCTTGTTGATTTCGCGAGTGCCGAGGTTCGTGGTCATGATGATGATGGTGTTCTTAAAGTCGACCAGGCGACCTTGTGAATCGGTGAGGTGGCCCTCCTCCAATACCTGCAGCAAGCTGTTAAAGATGTCCGGGTGGGCCTTTTCCACTTCATCGAACAGCACTACGCTGAAGGGCTTGCGGCGCACCTTTTCGGTGAGCTGACCGCCCTCGTCATAGCCGACGTAGCCCGGAGGCGAACCGAACAGTCGGGAAGCCGTATGCTTTTCCGAGAACTCGGACATATCTAGCTGTACCAGGGCGTTCTCGTCTCCAAAGAGGAATTCTGCCAGTGCCTTGGCGAGCTCGGTCTTGCCCACCCCAGTCGGGCCGGCGAACACAAACGAGCCGCCGGGACGCTTCGGGTCTTTCAGACCAGCACGGGTGCGACGAATGGACTGGGACACAGCTTTGACCGCTTCGTCCTGGCCGATGATGCGCTTGTGTAGCTCGTCCTCCATCCGCAGCAGTTTCGAGGATTCTGCCTGGGTGAGTTTGAACACCGGAATACCGGTGGCCATCGCCAAAACCTCGGCGATTTGTTCTTCGTCAACCACCGACTCGGAGGTGTCTTCACCTTGTCGCCACTGGGATTCCTTCGCCGCGCGTTCTTCCGTCAGATTCTTTTCTTCGTCACGCAGCTGGGCAGCCTTTTCGAAGTCCTGGGCGTCAATGGCGGCCTCTTTCGCTTGACGGGCCTTGGCGATTTTCTCGTCAACTTCTTTCAGTTCCGGAGGTGCCGTCATCCGCTTGATGCGTAGGCGCGCCCCAGCTTCGTCAACCAGGTCAATCGCCTTATCCGGCAAAAACCTGTCAGAAACGTAACGGTCAGCGAGCTGAGCCGCGGCAGCGAGAGCCGCGTCAGTAATCATGACCCGGTGGTGAGACTCGTAGCGATCCCGCAGCCCTTTGAGGATGGCGACGGTTTCTTCCACACTGGGTTCTTCAACTTTCACCGGCTGGAAACGCCGTTCCAGAGCGGAGTCTTTCTCAATGTACTTGCGGTACTCGTCAATGGTGGTAGCGCCAATAGTCTGCAGCTCGCCACGCGCCAGCATGGGCTTCAGAATCGAGGCGGCGTCAATCGCACCTTCTGCCGCCCCCGCACCGACCAGGGTATGAATCTCATCGATGAACAAGATGATGTCCCCACGGGTGCGGATTTCCTTCAGTACCTTCTTGAGACGTTCCTCGAAGTCACCGCGGTAGCGCGAGCCCGCCACCAAGGAACCCATATCCAAGGAATAAAGCTGTTTATCTTTCAATGTTTCCGGGACGTCGCCGCGGACAATGCCCTGAGCCAGGCCTTCCACCACGGCGGTTTTACCCACCCCGGGTTCGCCGACCAAGACGGGATTGTTCTTGGTGCGCCGGGACAGGATTTGCATGACGCGTTCCATTTCCTGGGTCCGCCCGATAACTGGGTCGAGTTTGGACTCGCGCGCAGCCTGGGTGAGGTTGCGTCCGAATTGGTCCAAAATCGCCGAGTTGCCCCCCGCGTTGGGGTTATCCGCTCGTCCGCCGCCGACACCCACCGTGTCGCGACCGCTCTGTTGAGGCTGGCTGCCTTGGTAACCGGACAGCAGTTCAATGACAGTCTGGCGCACATTGTTCAGGTCAGCGCCGAGTTTAATGAGGACTTGGGCGGCAACCCCGTCGCCTTCCCGCAACAGCCCTAGCAGGATATGTTCGGTACCGATGTAGTTGTGTCCCAGCTGCAGGGCTTCACGCATAGAAAATTCCAGCACCTTGCGGGCGCGCGGCGTAAAGGGAATGTGGCCGGTGGTAGGCTGTTCACCTTCACCGATAATCTCAATGACCTGAGCGCGCACGGCCTCCAGCGAGATACCCATCGTTTCCAAAGCCCGCGCCGCAATACCGTCACCTTCGTGGATTAGCCCCAGCAGCAGGTGCTCCGTGCCGATGTAGTTTTGGTTCAGCCGGCGGGCTTCGTCTTGGGCTAACACCACCACCCGGCGGGCTCGGTCGGTAAATCTTTCAAACATACGCACTCCCTTTTACACTCGTAACCAATTTATGCCCCCGCGTCGTGAAAACGCGACCGTGTTCACTACCGGCTAATTCACACTTCCAACAGAATCGTGAAAGGCCCGTCATTGGTGAAACTAACTTTCATGTCTGCCCTGAAAATTCCCCGTTCCACCCGCATGCCTTGATCCTGCAATGCTGCCCCCACCGCATCGACCAGCGGTTGAGCGACCTCTCCCGGTGCCGCTGCCACCCACGAGGGGCGATTGCCCTTGCGAGCGTCTCCGTAGAGCGTGAATTGGCTAATCAACAGCACCGGCAGACCCAGCTGGAGCGCGGAAACTTCCGCACCACGCGCTTGTGCCAGCTTCTCAGACCCGCCAGCAGCATCGTAGGCACCCGGGGCATCAAAAATACGCAAATTCGCAATCTTGCGCGCCATTTTTTCGACCTGTGCCGTACCGTCAGTATGCGTGACCCCCAACAGTACCACCAGTCCAGGTCCGGCAAATTCGCCGGTAACCTCGCCGTTAACCGCGCATTTTGCGCCTGCAACACGTTGAATCACTGCCCGCATGAGTTTTCACTCTCCTGTTCTGTGCCGTTTTGGCCGGTCTGTTCCGGGGTTCACCAGGGCGTGGGGGGACGTTGGCCGGTTCCTCGCGAGTTTTTGCCCCGTCGGCGCCACGAAGCCACGGCGGGACGCACATCCGCCAGGTAAACCGCGGGAATAATCAGAGCCATCATCACCCCGAACAAGCCAACAAAAGCGTTGGGCGTCAGTCCCAGAAAGGAAATCACGAGTGCCAGCAGATTCAGCAGAGCCCAAAAATTGCGAGTTCGTTTACCTTCCGTTGGAAAAGCCTGGGCGGGGGTAGTCAGGGCGTGTATCAAGGCATACAGGCTCATTCCCACCACAACCAGGACCAATCCCAGCACCAGTAACGTTTGCACCGAGTTGATGGCCGCGAAAACATTCGACATTTTATTTCCTCGCTTTCAAGCCCAGTAAGCCGCCCAGCTGGCTGTCATCCAGGCGGCGCGGGTTTTCCCCGCTCGGATCCACGATGATGCTTGGGGCGGCGCGCATTCCTTTCACCAGCAGCATTTCCGCAGGGTCAACCTGACGTTTGACCAAACCCAGACCGATTTGCCCGTCGGTGGGGTGGTACGCCACTGAGGTCAGCACCCCAACTTCGCAACCATCAGACTCCAAAGTCAGGGGGGAACCTATGGCTGGAAGTTCCTCGCGGGACCCATCTAGGTCCAAAAACGTGAGTCGGCGCGGAGGACGTCCCCGGTTGGTTAGTTTCGCCACGGTTTCTTGACCGGGATAGCAACCCTTTTGCAAACTGACGGCGACGCGCAGCCAGTCCAACTCATGAGGGAGGGTCCCCGGTTTGCCTTCACGTCCCAGGCGGGGGCGCCACAGAGCAATTCTCACGGCTTCCCAAGCACCCAAGTCCGCTTTCACCAGACCGCTCACTGCAGCTTTGGCCTCGAACTTGGGCAGGTCTGTACGCGAAACTACCGCCAGTTTACGGTGCGGGGCTGCGGGGTTGTCTCCCGGATGGCTGGTGCCCGCTGTGGTGAAAGTAGTCGTGTTTCCCACCGGACCGGGCCACGGATCAGTCCAAGTCACAGGGGAATGCTCGCTCCAGAACCGGTCCGCTGGGGAGATAGCATCGCCAGTGTTCAGATAGCCCAAGACCGCAAAGTCCGCGCTCACATCGGCAATTTCAACGCGGGAACGGAATCGCATCGACTGGAAAAAATTGGCGGCACCCCCCGGTTCTTCAGTCAAAATCCACACGGCGCTGTCATCATCGACTGCGAAAAAACTCAGCTCTATGTGTCCGGTGGGGTCGAGGATGAGGGCTTCGCGCGGCGAGGCAGGCTCCCAGTTGGAGAAGTCCTGGGTGCTGATAGAGTTCAGCCAAGCCCAGCGATCCGGCCCGGAGACTTTTAGCACTTCCAGAGGAATAGTGGCGTAGCCACGGCCTTCGAGCAGTTCTGTGCCATGATTCCAGCCCGCCTCTATCGCCGTTCCCGGCCAGGTCCGGTCGATACTCGGATAGGTGACCTGCATTTTTACCCCCTGTTCACCACTTTGGACGCTGACGTGAGAAACAATCCCTCAAGCAAGTGTAGGACCCTGCCCCACTAAGAGCCGCGCCAGAATGTATAGCGGAACGGACGCCGCCAGAACGGGAATGAAAGCCTGGCTCACCGCAGCCGAAACTGTTGACGGAGCCAAGTCTCCGCTGAAAAGCACGGTCAATGACGCGAACGCGATTCCAAACACCACTCCCAACAGCAGGCCGGAAACTAGGGCTACGGTCAGGCTGGGGAGGTGGCCTCCAGCGAAAAGCACCAGCTGATCCCGGGAGGTTCCTTCCATCACAAGGATGGCGGCCCCGGCTGCCAAACCGAAAATTACCGAGAACAGGATTCCCGTGAAAACTCTCCATTTCAACTGCCAGTTGGCGCTCATCGCCATCCCGATGCATCCTCCGATGAGAGTGACTGCTCCGGGCACCAAGAGGAAGTACCACAGTGTTTCCGTCTCGAGCATGACCCAAGCCCCGGCAGTGGAAACGATGAGGATTCCCGCCACGTTGCCCGCAACTGAGTTCAGCAAGTCCTGCCGGGGGCGACGCACCATTTCCGCGATGAAAGCCCCAATGACTCCCAATCCCACGACTTCTGCCACTATCGAGAAATCTCCAAAGATTCTTCCCGACAACAAAGCCAACACCCCGAATACGGTCAGCAGGATGAAAGAGGCTCGCGGGGCGGGCAGATGCGCCAAATGCGCCCAGCCGTAAGCAAAACATACCACCGCGATGGCTGCAGCTACGGTCAGAAAATCGGAAGGAAGCAAAAAGATCAGGGACATTCCCAAAGCAGCCAGGGCGGTAATAATCTCGGGGTGGGCACAGATAACTCGCCCTATCAGGGACTCAGGAACTTTCGGCAGCTTTTCAATCTTTTCTGCCTGGTGTTCCTCCCGCCGCACGCGGCGTGTAATTTTTACCGTGTCGGTCAGCGAAGGATCCGGCATCTCCGCGTTGGGCTGGGAAGTCATATTCCGATTCTCTCATAAGTTGGGGAACTCTCAGGAACTGACCGGATTACGTGTTCCGAGAGGGTTAAACTTTGAAGGCTCCGACGAGCGGAGCCTTCAACGACACCGAAACCGTAAAGCGCCTGTCGGCGCGAAGGCCGCTCGTAGCGGCAGTATATGGAGCCCGGGGCTTCTACGGACATCGATGTCTTACATTTAAGTTACCACACCCGCGAACCCTTGTCTCTAGATTTAAATTAAATTTCTCTTTAACTACCCTTTAACCTGACAAAGCTCCAGGCGATGCCCTCAGTACCGCGCGCACTGCTCCAGAATTTACACCGTTTTTACAATGAAGGCTCCGAACGGATAGAGTAATCAAGGCTGACAAAACGGACTCTGCCAGAACTGTTAATACCGGTTCTCAACAGTCCCCAAGTTCGCCGAATCCATCACAAAGAAGGGTGAAAAATGGGCCTGTTCCATCGCGCCAAAGACGAGAGATTTTTCGAGCAGCTCACCGAAATTGCCGGCAACCTGATTGAAGGTACCGATATCTTGGCAAAGTTGATGGCTCTCCCCCCCGCTCAGCGCGACGCAGAGCGCAACGACTTGCACGCGGTCGAGAATTCCTCCGATGATTTGACCCACGCGTTCATGAACAAAATTAACCAGACTTTTGTCACCCCTCTCGATCGTGACGACCTCAGCGAACTGGCTTACCGACTCGATGATTGCATGGATTTGATTGATGAAGCCGGGAACCTCATCGTGGTCTACCAGTTGCAGGAAATCCCCGAGTGCTTGCACAAACAGGCGGCTATCCTCCAAAAGTGTGCCGCTGTTACCGCTAGTGCTATGCCCCGCCTGAAAACTTTGGACGAGCTGCGCGAGTACTGGGTGGAAGTCAACCGCTTAGAGAACCAAGCCGACCAGATTTATATGCACTGCCTATCCGACATTGTGAATAATAATCCTGACCCGATAGCGGTCATCAAACTAAAAGATGTCACCGAGCGGCTGGAGGATGCCTGCGACGCATTCGAGCATCTGGCTGCTCTGGTCGAAGGCATTGCGATTAAGGAATCTTGAGGGTTCTCCCAGATGGACATTTCTCTGGTACTGGTTGTTTGCGTCGTTATCATCGCAGTTGCTTTTGATTTCACCAATGGTTTTCACGATGCCGCCAACGCCATCGCCACCGCAATTTCCACGCGAGCTTGGGAACCGCGTACCGCCTTGGCTATGGCTGCGGTCATGAACCTGGTGGGATCTCTACTGGGAACTGAAGTGGCAAAGACCATCGGGTCTGGAATCATTGATATGTCTGGATATGCTACGGCGGTTTCCCACGCTGAAAGAGCCCACGGCCTGTTAATTATTCTTGGTGGCTTGATTGGGGCCATTTGTTGGAACATCATCACCTGGTATTTCGGATTGCCTTCCTCGTCCTCTCACGCGCTGATTGGCGGTTTGGCGGGAGCGGGTTTAGCTGCGGGTGTCACGGTGAACTGGGCGACGATTACTTCTCACGTCTTGATTCCGATGGTGGTTTCCCCGCTCATCGGTTTCACTTTCGCGTATGTGCTGATGAGCCTGGTTATGGTGTCTATGAAGAACCTGGCTTACCGTCGGACCATGCGTAAATTCCGGGTTGGTCAAAAGTTTTCCTCCGCGGCTCTAGCCCTAGGTCACGGTTTGCAAGATGCCCAAAAGACCATGGGGGTAATTTTCATTGCTCTGGTAGCTTCCGGTCACGTTGACTTGGACGACCCCATTCCACTGTGGGTCAAGTTCACGGCGGCTATGGCCATTGCGGCCGGCACTTTCGTGGGCGGGTTTCGCATCATGAAAACCTTGGGTTCTCGCGTGATTCATGTCGATCCGGCCAATGGTTTTGTCTCCGAGACAGTTGCCGCGGGGGTGCTGTACTTCACGGCGTTTATTTGGCATGCTCCGATTTCCACCACTCATACCGTAACCACCGCCATCATGGGAGTGGGTGCGACCCGCAGGCTTTCCGCAGTGCGCTGGGGAACAGCCGGAAACATTGTGGTGGCCTGGGTTCTGACTCTCCCCGCCGCCGCCGCGGTAGCAGCCGCGGTCTACACCCTGTTGGAATTCTTGTTCCGGATTTAGGCAGCGCCACCCACCGACAACCGAGAGAACTCGAAAAACCGGCCGAATAAACTTGTGATTACCGAAAAATCACATTAATCCAGCGTGTAACCGACAGGAGGTTCGGCTCCCGCGCGCTCGGCGGCAATGAGCTTTGGGTTGCCCTCGGCGTCTGAGATTACGTGAACAATCAAGGATTCCCCGGTTTCCAGTGGCACCAGGGTTTCTTCTAAGAAATCGTTGCCCAAAGCCCGAATCAGCGGGATCAAGACGGGAGCATGGGAACACAGGGCAGTCGGGCCTTCCGTCAGCGCTGCTTTGAGCTGTGTACGCAACATTTCCAACCCGGCGTAAGGATTGGAGGCAAAGCCGTCCTCGCTCAACACATCCGGGTATTCACACCTAATCCCGCTAGCTTTCAAGTACGGGCGTACCGTTTGCTCGCAACGTTTCCACGGCGAACAATACAGCCGAGAAATCCCGAATGCACTCAAGGTGGAGGCCAATGCCGCGGCCTGGTGCTTACCACGTTTTTTCAAGGGACGCAGCGAATCATCAGTCTTCCACTTCAGTCGATTCTTGGCTTTTCCGTGGCGAACCAACATGACTGGAGCCGAGTCGCCCCACCCCTGAAACAGACATTGCTCCGCGTGTGCTACCAGATTGCGGTCGTATTCTTGAGTCAAAAGCTCCTGCGCTTGGGCCTGGTCGACCCAACGGGTTTCGTTTATCTCGTATGGCGAGGCCGGTTCCGCATAGGGGCGGGCCAGTATCGCCGCACTGTGGCGCACCTGAGCCAACCAGTACGTCACCTGTTTCTCGGCACCCTCCACCGGGTAAGTCGTGATCCCAAGCTGGGGGCCCAGGCAAACCTGAACTCCCGTCTCCTCGGAGATTTCACGTACCGCACAAGCAGGTAGCAGTTCACCGAGTTCCAGTTTTCCCTTTGGCAGGGACCAGTCGTCGTACTTTGGCCGGTGGACGACCAAAAATTCATAAGGGGTTTGGGTGGGTGTCCCCTCCAAGGCAGGACGAACTTCCCCACCGCGCCAAACCACCCCGCCGGCAGCTAAAACTTTGCTCATTCACTTCCCTTTTCTGTCTACCCAACCTTGCGAATCTCACCGACCGGGCTTTTCCGTACCGTTCCGACACGGTCTAGCCTGGCTCATTACGTCACAACTCGGATACCGCGGCACGTCGACCTCAATGCCGGGAGACACCGCCACGTCCCGCTACGCGAGAGGAGGCGCGGCTCATCAAGGTTTCCTGGATGTCCTCCAGACGCAACCCAGCCTCATTCGTATTGACCCGCACCCACTGCTGGTCGGGCATCAACCGCCACGAAGCAGTAGTGTCTGCCATGCCGTGTTTGACCAAATCAACCAAATATTGAATCTGTTCCGGGTCCACAATTGTCACCAGCGCCTCGACGCGGCGATCCAAATTGCGGTGCATCAGGTCCGCGGACCCAATCCAGACTTCCGGATCCCCATCGTTCTTAAACGCATAGACTCGCGAATGCTCCAGGAATCGTCCCAAGATAGAAACGACCCGAATGTTATCGCTGAGGCCGGGGATACCTGGCTTAATGGAACAAATGCCGCGAACCTGAATCATCACCGGAACCCCCGCTTGGGAAGCCCGGTACAGTGCGTCCGTCAGGCGTTCATCCACAATCGAGTTGATTTTGAACAGGATTTCCGCTTTCTTACCCGCTTTCTTGTTAGCAATTTCGCGGTTAATCCGCTCAATCAAGCCATCACGAATGGAGCGGGGCGCGACCAGCAAACGGTGGAAAGACGAACGCGGCGCGTATCCGCTGAGCTGGTTGAACAAACGCGTCAGGTCCTGGGCAACCTCGCGGTCATCGGTCAGCAGACCCAGGTCCTCGTACCCGCGAGCTGTCTTGGGGTGATAGTTGCCGGTACCAACGTGGCAGTAGCGATGCAGCCCATCGGGTTCCTGACGCACCACCAGGCACAGCTTACAGTGAGTCTTGAGACCGACCAGGCCGTAAACCACATGAACCCCGGCGCGTTCCATCTTGCGAGCCCAGCCGATATTGGCTTCCTCATCGAAACGCGCTTTAATCTCGACGATAGCCACGACCTGTTTACCGGCGCGAGCCGCGTCAATCAGGGCCTGAACAATAGGGGAATCGCCAGAAGTACGGTACAGGGTCTGTTTGATTGCCAAAACGTTCGGATCTTGAGCCGCCTGCACGATGAATTGCTGCACCGACGTGGCGAAAGAATCATACGGAAGGTGTATCAGCACATCGTGATTACGAATAGAGCTGAAAATATCCGCGGTTTTCGATGATTCTTTTTCGGCCAGCCCGGCCGGGGTCACGGGAACATAGGGGGGATATTTGAGTTGGGGAATATCCAGATCATGCAGGTCGTTGAGACCGCGTAAGTCCAGCGGCGCGGGGAGCCGGAACACGTCGGAAGTCCCGATTTCGAGGTTTTCTTTTAAGAAGTCCAGCAGGAACGCCGGCATGGATTCTGCCACTTCCAAACGTACCGCCGGCCCGAAACGCCGTTTCGCGAGTTCGGATTCCATTGCGGTCAAAATATTTTCCGCATCGTCTTCCTCGACTTCCAAATCTTCGTTACGGGTCACCCTGAACTCGTGGGCTTCTTTAATTTCCATACCGGGGAACAAATGGTCCAGGTGCGCAGAAATAATCTGTTCGATAGGCACGAAATGGACCTTTTCTCCCGCCAGAATCACACTGGAGGGGTCATTTTCGACCCCGTTTTCGGTCACTGCCACGAAACGCGGCAGGATGGGCGGCACCTTAATCCGAGCAAAGTGTTCTTTGCCGGTGTTGGGGTTGCGCACAATTATCGCCAGGTTCAGCGACAGCCCAGTGATGTATGGGAAAGGGTGCGATGGGTCTACTGCCAGCGGCGATAGGATAGGAAACACCTGGTTGCGGAAGTAGCGGTGCAGGATTTCGTGATGGGTTTCGTTCAAGCTATCCCAGTCGGTGATGACCAAACCAGCTTTATCCAAGGCCGGGCGAATCTCGTCTTGGAAATAACGGTAGACGTTACCGGTCATCTCATGAGAGCGACGGCTGATTTCGCCCTCCAGCTGACGCGGTGTCAACCCCGAAGCGGACACTGTCGCGAACCCAGCGGCGATGCGGCGCTTCAGACCCGCGACACGCACCATATAGAACTCGTCCAAGTTGGAACAATAGATAGTCAAGAACCACGCCCGCTCCAACAGGTGCAGGCGGGGGTCTTGGGCCTGCTCAAACACGCGTTGGTTAAAGGCCAGCCAGGACAACTCTCGGTCGGCGAAGCGTCCTTTGGGTAGCTTCGGCAGTCCGTCGGGAGTCAGTCCGTCTTCTTTCCTAAGCGCCAGAGGCTTGTGGTCGGATTTCTTTGACGATTTGTTCTTTTTGACCTTCGAGCCCAAGGCGTCCGCACGAGCAATCACTACCGAGTCGGGCAGTTGTTCCTCTCGGGGGGTGTCCGGTTCCGTGAAGTCCGCGTCATCGTATTCTTGGGAACCACCTGCGCTGAGATCTTTTTTCGGGAACATTTCCTCGGCGGTAGCTCCCTCGAAAAGGGATTTCTTTACTTCCCCGGGCAAGGGAGGAGGAGTCGGAACTCCTGTCTCATTGTTTTTCTGTGTATCTTGGTTTTCCTGGTTCTCAGACACCTTATGTCCCCTCAACTTTTTCGTTAATTTTGCTCAAGTATTGCCTGGTTGCACAGGTTTCTGTGCCGCCGCTGAGCGCGGCGCGCGGCGCAGTCGTCAATCCAAGCGGCCTTCGCGGTACATCGTCGCCGCATCTAGCAGTTCGTCGGCGGTAGCCAGCAAGGCGTTGTCTCGCAGGGTCACCGCGTTGGCCAGAACGTCCTGAGGATTTTCTTTCATCCAGACCGACTCGCTGGCTGCCAACACCCGCAGCACAGCTTGAGACGTATCCAGAAAATCGGCGAAATTACCGTCGAAACTGCCTCCCAAGATTTGTCCTAGCTGTTTTTTCCATCCCGGAAAATCCAAGGAATGAGCTCCTTCGATATCAAGGTGTTCAGACAGTCGCGGCGAATTTAAACCCTGCTTAAAGCGGGTATTCACGCCTTCCGGGTAACGTTTCACCCACTGGTCTATCAACAGAAGCCGCCACAAAACGCCCGGCAAGGTATTGACCGGGGAACGTGACCACAACTCAGCCAGTTCGTCTACGCCGTTATCCTGCATATGCTTCAACAGGCGTTCCTTGGTTTCTGGATCGGGATCAGACCACTCCCCATTGGGGGATTTCACCAATATCCGGGCCGAGGTGTGGGCTGATTCGCTGGACAGCGCCGGGTCTTCCTCGCCTTCCAAGTATTCCAAGGTCTCTGGTTCGATGATGGCCGGGCGTCGCGGTTTCCTGGTTTCCATGGTTCCTCCCTGTTCGATTCACTTTAATTATCCCCGTTCACCCGGGATTTTGTGTGGACTTGGTAACGCGGAAGGTATTTTCCCCACAAACCGTGCCTGACTGTAAATAATGTGACGAACCCCACTGACAGTTGCAGCGCCCGCACCAGAGGCGCAAATTAAGGCCGGATTTCGGGACAATCCGTTGTCGGGCCTGAGTTCAGGAATGAACCAGCCGCTCAGTTGTCGTTACGCAGACTTTTTACCTATAATCTTTCCTACGGGCCTATAGCTCAGTTGGTAGAGCAGCGGACTTTTAATCCGTGGGTCGAGGGTTCGAGTCCCTCTGGGCCTACTTGTTTGAGTGGGATGGGCTTTGCCCATCCCACTCAAACATTTAACACGGTTCTGGGGACTCGAACCCTCGACGCAGTCGCGCGCTGGCAGCAGCCGCAGGCTGCGTGAGCCAGCGCGTTACAGCGCGAAGGCGTTAAAAAACGGCACCGATGTGCCGTTTTAGCCGAAGCACCAAACAGAAAAAGTCACTCTGGGCCTACCTGCACCCCAGAATTCAGGCAATCAGCAACATTTGTGCCTCATTTTGCCGGTGTCTCGTCAGTGAACGTTTCTAATCGGTGATTAAACGGAGGTAGGTGGCCATATAGACCAGCAACCCCGATTTAATCACCGATTTACTACACGATTACCCTCGAACCAAGATTAAGCGTCAACGCCCACCATTACAGAGGATGCTTTCACGATGGCGTAGGCATCTGAGCCTTCGGAAAGTCCCAGATTATCAACCGAAGTGTTGGTAATGGACGCCGCGAAGCAAACCCCAGGTGCAACTTCAATCTCCACGATTGAATTGACTGCGCCGCGTTCAATGTTCTTTACCTTGCCCTTGAACTGGTTACGTGCAGAAATTTTCATGTTCATACCTCTTCTATTGTCTCTGTTCCAGCCATCTGCGGGACTCCATCAACTTCCAGGCAATACACCCCTGGATCCACCCCATTTTATCATGGCACTATCTCCGCATTTGCTTACAAATAAAGGACTTTAAGCCTCTGGTGCTGCCTCTCCCGGCCAGTATCGCCCCTACGCGGGGGCGCCGACGGGAGAGCACCCGGCGAAGGAGCCTGTGGGTGCTCGTAGTTTCTCTTAGCAACTTCGTTGCTTAGAGAAACAGAGCAGGACCCCACCAAGCTCCGAGACGCGGTGCCCCCGGCGGCGCCACCAGACCAGACAGCCTAGCGCGACTTCTCTTCCAGGCGCGCTTGTACGACCGGGTCAGCACTGAGAGGAGTATGCGGCTTGCCCAGGTAGCGTTTATCCCGGCGCCACCACGGCATGATGCCCACCCAGCCATCTTCGGGGGGAACCAGGGTATCCGGCTCAAAGCCCAGCTCCATGGGGGTTTGCGGGATTTGATCGACGATGAAGTACTTGTCTTTATTGTCAAAGTGGGTCAGCACGACCTTGCGGAACGCCCCGAGTTCACAGAACAGAACTCCGGTGATTGGATTACGTTTCTGTCCGATGATTTTGTACAGCCAGTAGCCAAACAGAGCCACATTGGAAATGAGCGCCAGCCAGGCACACACGATGTTGGCCACCGGGTTCATCGTTGCGTAGTTGAACATTCCGGAGGGCTGCACCAGCAGTTCGGGCAGGATGTTGTTCGCCGCAATCCAGAACATGAGTGTGAAGCACCTGAACCATATCCACTGACCTTTTGCCCACGTGAAAGCGGGAATGGTACAGGCCAGCAACAGGGCGAACGTACAGTACCAGGTGTAATCAGCCAGCGAGTTGTACAGGAAAGCGTGATTCCACAGGTCGTAGGCGATAATCCAGGGCCACACCATATCCACCCAGATGAGTCCCTTAACCTTTTGCTTCGGATTTGAGGTGATGGCAATCTTGCCCAGACCGGTAATGGTGATGATGTTGAGCACGCCCGCCAGCGCCGAAAGCAAGTTCCAGTATCCCCCGATGGTGCGGAACCCGGTTGCGGGATCGATACCGATGTGGGCTTGGGCAAAGTTGGCAGCCACCGCCTGATACCACGCCTCGGTTCCCACTGCCGCCGCAACGCCGCGAGTTTCGGGCAGTCCCGGAATCATGGGTATGCTGTGCGCTTGGTCGATAGCCTGCAGGCACTGCCAATCAGCGGCACAGGAATAGTATTCGCCGGCTTGCAGGAATATGGTGACATCGCGGATATTGGCTTCCATGATGTTTACCGCCAGCCCAATCCACAGCGCGAGCCCGAACCAGAAAGCATAGCGGTGTGCCTTGAGCGGATGACGTTTCCCGTAGAACAGCAGGAATCCGGTCATGGTCGCGGTTAAGACCATGATGGTGAATTTTCCAAAGGGGAACCACCCTACCATGGGGATTCCGTGGGTAATCACATAGGGCATGACCGCGATTCCTCCCACGGTCCACAGGACGAAAATCGTCCAGTTCCAGCGACGGTTTATCTCTGCTATCGCAATCTGTGCCAGCAAAACCACGATCCAGAACAAATAGACTCGCGGAGTTCCGATTTCCCACAATCCTAGAAAGGTATTCACCACTGCTCCTTTGTAGCTGCTTATCGGCTTATAGTGTAAAACCACTATTCAATGTTTTTGTTAGGACGTTAGTCCTGAAATGTGTTTTTATAAATTTATCGACCGAAAGGGACACATTTTTCACAATAGTGTGCTAGTTTCCTCTCAATAGGTGTTCGTACTCGGTATGCCCTCAGAGCGAATTCTTTTAAAATCTGTCAGCTTCGCCCTCTCGGCGAAAAAACCACGAGGAGTTAGGAACTAGGTGATTGAAATGACTACTTCGTCAAAAAGCCACAATTTTTGGAAACTTGTCGGTCTAGCGGCCCTTCCTATTTTCGGGGGAGTGTTCGCGTTTTCGCAGCTTAGCGGTAAAGCGACTCGGGCAGAACAAGACTGGGTCTACCCTGCCGATGACATTATTGACCTAAACTACACGAATGGTAAATCTTCTACTTATGCTATTGATATTGACGCCCCCGCCTATGCGGTTTATCGCATTCTGAAACAAATCGGGGTACAAAAATCAGGCTCATTCAGCAGCGAGTTTCTCGAAAGAACTTTCGCACGTCTCCCATTTTATAATCACTATGAAATCCAGGAGGAATTCCAAACTCCAGATGCTATTCAGCCCGGTGATATTGCCGGTTTTGATTACCACGGTATGTCTATGGAGTGGGCCGATGTCGTCCCCGGAAAATACCTGGTGCAATGGGTCGATACTAAGAACCCGCCCGCTGCCCCCGGCAGTTACGCTTTCCGGTTCCCCTTCATGAAGCACTACGCTTCCGCCTGGTGCTTTTACGTTATCCCCCTCAAGGGCGAGCGTTGCCGCTTACTCAATCACTGGCGAGTCGGTTTTGAACCCGATAATCTCTACACTCGTGTCGTCAACTGGCTCAATATCGAACTGGTCGGTGGGGTGATGGCCCACATGCAAAATATTTACGTCAAACGCGTTGCGGAGTTCCGCAAGAAACAGCAGTGGCACGGAAAGTTTATGCGCGGAGTCCTGGGCGGACGCTTCTTCCGTTCCGAAACCCCCGCTGGCCGCTGGGACGGAACCCCCCTGTTTGAGGACACCTATACGCAATGGTTCCGTTACGGGAGGCGCAGCCCGGCGGTGGCCGAAATCCGTCCCCCCGTCACTGACAACCCGAACTGGCCGCCCGCCGAACCGGGCAACCCGTGGGAGGACATCGTCGACCCGGACTATTTCGTGGACTGGAGCGAGCCGGAGTTCAGCTGGGATGAACAGATCCGCCAGAAGCGCGAACGCACCTACCTGCCCGGCTGGGGAAAGCATCAGTTGAAAGAGGGTGACTAATCATGTCCATGCCGCTCGAGGCTCCCAACCTGTTCTTTTTTGAAGTCGGACAATGGTGGGATTTCGCGATGCTTTTCCTGGTCATCGCGGTGTTAGCCACCCTCGCCTGGCTCGCGATTCGCTTCAAGTGGGCTGCCATAGCGCTGTTTATCGTCATACCCGTGCTGCTCACGATTTTCTGGTGGCCGCACTCGATTCCGGGTACCCAAAGCGAAGGCTGGTTCGCGATTGCCAAACAGTATTCGGCACTCGCCGGCTCACTGTGCTTGGTCGCTTTGCAGTACTTCCCGAAGCTGCGCCGCAACCGCTTCTACCTGCTGATTCCCCCAATCATTCTGTCAATCAACATCCTCGAAGCCGTGATACGTGACTTCCAATGCTATTCCCTGCACGGAAATGTCAACAACGGCATGTGGGTCTGGGGCGGTCCGTGGAACATCATGAACGGGATTGCAGGGATTCTGAACCTGCTGATGATTGCCGGCTGGACCGGAATCTATGTGTCGAAAACGAATCGTCACATTATCTGGACTGACCTCACAATTGGCTGGATTATCGCCTACGACCTGTGGAACATGGCCTATTGCTACAACTGCCTGTCGGATCGAGCCTGGTATTCCGGCGTGGCGTTGCTGCTGTCCTGTACGATTCCGGCATTTATGGTGATGGGCAGGGGCGCCTGGATTCAGTACCGCGCCTACACCCTGACTTTCTGGTCAGCATTCGTGCTCTCGTTCCCGCACTTCACCCAAGACTCCATGTTTAGCCACGTGGCGAGTCAAAACCACGCCGCGCTGTTCCTGCTGTCTTTCTTGGCGTTGGCAACCAACGCGGGACTGGCCATCTACCACGTGTGGAGGATTGTAAAGACAAAGCGCAATCCGTTCAAGACCGAGCTGTACGCGGATTTGCCGCAAAACGTTAAGATTATCCGCCGCACCGCGACTGATGAAGTCAAAGAGCGTATCGCAACTCGTTTAGGAAAGACGCCACAGGAGCTGGGGTATCTGGACTAACTAGGCTATCCGTAACCGGTTCGAGGGCGCGCTCTCGAACCGGTTACACTTTGCCCCCCGAGATGCTCTCCGGCACAAAAAGCCCAGAGGATCAGTCCTCTTCTTTGAAAGCGTCAGCGCTAGGAATTTCGTCTACCCCGGCCTGTGCCATTTCTATGCGCGCAGCTTGACCGAGCTCAGCCGAAACCGGGACAGTGAGGTCCTCAAGAACTCGTGTCGGCCAACCCAAATCTAGGGAATCCAGAGCGGTTTCCTTCACGCAGTGTGATTCCGCGATACCGACCACATCCACGTCGGTGATGTCGGCACGACGCAAAATCTCTTCCAAGGTATCCCCCGCCTTGTTCACCCCTTCAAAGCCTGAATAAGCGGCTGCGTACTGGCCTTTCTTAACGGAGTCGTCAAAGGGGAGGGCGGCAATGGCGTCGTGCAGTTCCGCCTGCGCCGTGCCCGCCACGCCGTGAGGCGGCCAGGTGTCGACGAAGTCAGGATGGTCGGAAAAATGTTCCCCTGGATTGATGTGCCAATCCTGAGTGGTGACGATAATCTCGTATTCGTCCTCGTACTCGGTGACAAAGTCCGCAATCCGCTCCGCGACATCGTTACCGCCCACCACTCCTAAGGCTCCGCCCTCGCAAAAGGTCGGTTGGACATCAACAATCAGCAGTGCGCGTTTCATTTCGGCCATAGTTCCTCCGTTGTTTTGGGGATACCTCTATTATGACCTGGAACAGCCGTTAATCTAACCGAAGTGTAAAAAACCAAAAGTCCCCGCTTTACGCGAGGATTTGGTGGCTCCGACCGGCGTCGATCCGGTGACCTAACGATTTTCAGTCGTTCGCTCTGCCAACTGAGCTACAGAGCCAACGTTCGTCTTAGCTTGTGGCCATCGACGAACTGCGACCCTGACGGGACTTGAACCCGCGACCTCCGCCGTGACAGGGCGGCGCGCTAACCAACTGCGCTACAGGGCCATTCAAAGCGCAAACCCGAAGGTTTACATGTACTCCCAACGGGATTTGAACCCGTGTTGCCGCCGTGAAAGGGCGGAGTCCTAGGCCGCTAGACGATAGGAGCGTCGCCTAAGCCCAGGGGGCTAAGGACTTGAAATAGTTTAGGTGAAAAAAGCCTAGAGTGCAAAACTTCCTGTCCCCCCGGTCATCCCGAGCGCGATAACCTATGCTAGAGACATGAGTTTTGTGTTCAGCCAGACCCCGGAGCCGAATCCAACCCCGGATACCGCCGTCAAGGAAGTCCTGGAAACTTCCCTGGACATCATGGCAGTTCTGGCTACCAGTTTGGTCTGCATCCTAGCTTTACTGGTGGTTTCCCAGGTCATCGGATTTTTGTTGCGTCGCTGGGGACGCAAACACCGCCTGATTAAATATCTGGAGCGTCGTTCCCGGGTGGGCGGATCTCTGACCTGTGTTGCTCTGGGGGCGACAATCGGGTGGCATTGGACGGTTCGCAACTCCAACGTTCCTGGTTACGACATAGTTTCACACAGCTTGCTGATTTTCATGATTGTAGCCGTGACGGTGTGGATGATTGAACTGTGCGCTGTCCTGGAGGACATGACCCGGACGCAGATTGAGGGCGGGTCGAAGCCGAACCGTCTGGTTACGCAAGCTCAAGTCCTACACCGGGTTTCACAAGTTTTCTTCGGCGTTTTTGGGGCTATCGCGATTGCGTTGACGTTTCCAGAAGCGCGTGCCGCTATGGGGTCGGTGCTGGCTTCTGCCGGCATCATCTCCCTGGTTGCTGGTATCGCTGCACAAGGGGTGTTGGCCAATATGTTCGCTGGGCTCCAGATTGCTTTCTCCGACCCGATTCGGGTGGGTGATGTAGTCGTTGTGCAAGGCCAGCAAGGCACGATTGAAGAGATCACGCTGACATATATTGTCATTCATCTGTGGGATGAACGCCGCCTCATCCTGCCGTCCAAGAAATTCACCGAGGAACCTTTTGAGAACTGGACCAAGCGGGACACCAATTTGTTGGGAATAGTGGAACTGCGTGTGGACTGGCGTCTGCCGTTGGCGGCATTCCGTAACGAAGTGGATCGATTGCTCTCAGAAACGGATTTGTGGGATGGACGCACCGCCAGTGTGCAGGTCACAGACAGTTCCGAAGAAACCATGCTGGTGCGTTTGGTGGCGAGCGCCGCGAACTCCGGGGATTTGTGGGATCTCAAGTGTTTCCTGCGAGAACGCCTCATTGAGTGGATTCAAGGCGAAGCCTCCTACGCCCTGCCGCGCCGCCGCATTGAAACCGACAAAGTGACAGAAGTCAAGCTGCCCGTAGATGAAATCGAGATTGAGAAACAGGCTCGCGAGCTGGCTATCGCCACAATCCGGGAAGCAAACAGCGATCGCCACGCCGCGGCCGCCGCGAAACAGGAGCACGAAGCTGTCCCGACTAACCCTTACGGGGAGCCGCTTTTGGACCAGTATGCCCGCAAAATTCAGGAAAGACGCCGCTCTTGGCGCTCTAAGGCACGGCATCTGGATGCAACCCAGAGCGAAGCTCCCGGACAGCTTCTCCCCTCCCAAGATGCCCTGCAAGATACCAAGTTGATGAGTACCACCGCCACGATGACTTGTGACCGGCTCTATTCCGGGACTCCCGATGCAGAGGAACGCCGCAAACTTGTCACGGGACCCAAACAAACTGACCGCACGCCAACTGCTGACAGTGACACCACGACTAAAGACACCATCCCACCTTCTGAGGAGGCACAGAAATGAGCCGGGGTAAACGCTCTCGAAAAGCCACTTCCGCCCAAACCCGCTCGGCCACCCACACTATGCCGAATCCGAATTACCTGCGGATTATCACCTGCAATTTACAGTGGGGTACCCCGGCGGAGGGCTGGCCCGATATCCAAAAGGCGAATTCAAGAACGGGAGCATTTATCCGAGGTTTGTGGGAACGCTGCCGCAGTCTGTTCAAATCGGGTTCGGTCAATACTCGCACCCAGCTGACGGAGGAAAATCTGCGACAGACTGCCCTGGTACTCAAGCGGTTGAAACCGGATGTTTTGGCGTTGCAGGAAGTCGACAAAGGACAGCGACGTTCTGGTTACCTCCACCAGGCGCGCATACTGGCGCAATCTTTGCACCTGCCCTATTGGCGTATCGGAGCGTCTTACGCAGGTCAGTCCCAAGTCCTGCACCGCCGCCCTTTGGACAGCGAGTTAAAGGCGGAAAGCGGGTACGGTATCGCCCTGCTCTCCCGCTGGCCGGTGAAATCTTGGCACTTTAAACGGCTCGGCAGAGTCCGGGCCCGCATAGTGTGGGGCAGCGACCCGTGGAAAGGATTTTCTCACGGCTTTCTCGAGGGTTTACGCGACCTTCCCGATGCTGCAAAAGGGACCGGGATTCGGTTTGGTCAGATGCGGGTGCTGTTGGCGGCCCGGCTGGCTACTCCGCTGGGGACCGTTGCTCTAGGCACAACCCACCTCGAAATTCACCGCCCCACGGCCGCTTCTCAGCTGCGGCGTGCCTGGCGTTCCCTCTACCACCTGCGTTCTGAATCATGCCTGCTAGTGGGGGATTTCAACCTGCGCGATCACCACATCGACAAAGTGCTGCAGCCTTTGCCCGCAGAACAACACCCCGAACTGCATGCGGCGATCCCGTCGTATCCGGCAGACAAGCCGTGGATTGCCCTGGATCAGTTGCTGGGCAACGGTTGGGAGTTGGTGGGTGAACCGCGAGCTTTGCGTCTGCCCATCTCGGATCACCGGGCGGTCATCTACGATTTGCGCCCCGTAAAGGCCGCGCAATAGCCCTTTGGCATCTCAGTAGCAGCCATCCGGGAGGAGAACTCGCGAGCCCGAGCGGGTAAAAAGTTTCCCAGGCCGATGATGACACCAGCCTGGGAAACTAATGGAAACGAAATGAACTTAGCCGCGGAAGCGCGGGAATGCAGACTTACCGGCGTAAACGGCGGCATCGCCAAGCATATCCTCGATACGCAGCAACTCGTTGTACTTGGCGACGCGTTCGGTACGAGCCGGGGCTCCAGTCTTAATCTGGCCGGCATTGGACGCTACCGCCAGATGCGCAATCGTGGTGTCCTCGGTTTCGCCCGAACGATGCGAAGTCATGGTGTGGAATCCCGCCCGGTGGGCCATCTCGATAGCTTCGAGTGTTTCGGTCAGCGAACCAATCTGGTTGACCTTTACCAGCAGAGCGTTTGCCACACCTTCCTTGATGCCACGCTCTAGGCGTTCGGGGTTCGTAACGAACAGGTCATCACCCACCAGCTGCACCTTGTCGCCAATGGCGGCGGTGAGTTTCTGCCAGTCCTCCCAGGCTTCCTCATTCAGCGGATCTTCAATGGAAACAATCGGATACTTTTCAATCAGTTCCTCGTAGTATTTCTCCATGTAAGCCGCATCGCGGGCTTCGCCCTCGAAGTTGTACTTGCCGTTCTCGTAGAACTCAGAAGAAGCTACGTCCAGAGCCAATGCCACGTCCTTGCCGGGCTTGTAACCGGCCTTTTCGATAGCAACCAGAATCAAATCGAGAGCTTCCGCGTTAGACTCCAGGTTCGGCGCAAACCCGCCTTCGTCGCCCAAACCGGTGGCCAGACCCTTGTCCTTCAAAACGGACTTCAGGCAGTGGTACACCTCAGCGCCCATCCGCAACGCTTCGGCGAACGTCTCGGCACCAATCGGGGCAATCATGAACTCTTGAATGTCCACGTTGGAATCCGCGTGGGATCCACCATTCAGGATATTCATCATCGGCACTGGCAAGACGTGAGCATTAGGACCGCCGAGATACTCGAACAGTTCCAGACCGGCATCCTCGGCCGAAGCCTTCGCCACTGCCAGGGACACGCCCAGAATCGCATTCGCCCCCAGTTTGCCCTTATTGGGAGTGCCGTCCAGGTCCATCATTGCTGCGTCAATACTGCGCTGTTCGACGGTATCAAATCCCACCAACTCGGGAGCAATAATGTCGTTTACCGCCTTGACCGCCTTTAATACGCCCTTACCCTGGTAACGTCCCTTATCACCATCGCGGAGTTCCACCGCTTCGAACTGGCCGGTCGATGCACCAGAAGGAACCGCAGCGCGAACCATACCCCCTTCGTACTCAAGCTCGACTTCGACCGTGGGGTTACCGCGGGAATCGAGAATTTCGCGACCGTAAATACTTTCGATGATTGCCAACTGAGTCTCCTTATGTGACAGGTTGTTATTTTTCCGCCGCTCCGCCCGAAAGAGGGCACAGGCAGCCGCTACTATTCTTTCGTAAAAATGCGCATTTGTCCGGGGATTTCTCCCCGGACAAACAAATTTTTCTCGATTTAACTTTCCGGCTCTCGCCGCAGTTTTCGCTTACTGCTGCGCCTGACCCATCATCTGCATTTGCGCGGCACGTTGCTGAATCAGCTGAATAGTTTGACTCATCCGATTCGACAGCTTCGCATTCTCTAGGTCGAAACCGGCCTGGTAAGCCTGTTCAATCTGCGCCGCCACCTGCGAATTGACCGGTGACACACCCAACTCGTGAGCGACTCCCTGATCTGTGGCGGTGGCGCACAGCAACAGTTGCATGACATCGCGAGTTTCGGGGGACATCTGTGCGGGGTTCACCTTGAACAGGTCGGTTTTAATCTCATCAAGCTGCGGGCACTGCGAGAGCAAATCCTTGCCGCCTTCGTTGAGAGTCCGCAGATAACGTAGGGCATAGATGCGTGCGGTCTGCATATCCGGCGTGTCGTTGAGGTTAATTCCCGCTTCGGCCAGTTCTTTGGTGACCGTTCCGATTTGCGCTTCGGTGACGACCCATCCATCGCCATAGGCGGCTACTCCTGGTTTTGCTTCGCATCCGCTCAGCAGTCCCCCCGCGAGCGCCAGCGCGGCAACGCCCGTCATCAGCTTGGTTGCGGTTTTTGTGGTTTTGGTCACGAGGGACTGTTCCGCCATCGTTTTTCCCTTCAATAGTCCGGCCCAACGTTCCCATCTTAGCTTTTCTTTGACTGGGGAGGGAATTTTAAACCAGGGGTTTGATGACGCCTCGAATGACTTTCTGTACCCATTCCATGAGCTCCAGGTCTACAATCGGAGTTTCGCTCAACCCATTTTTCCTGGTTGGGGCGGGTATGAATAATTCGCGCGTAGTCAGTTTCAGCCGCGCCCCCGGATACAGGCGCTGCAGACGTGCCATCTGCGAATCTGCCAACTCAACGGGAGCAAAGCGAATGAATTTACCCAAGACCTTGATTTCCTGCACCTTTTGAGTCCGCGCCAGGTTACGCAGTTTCGCGACTGCCCCCAAACGTTCAAACGGTTGCGGAGGTCGTCCGTAGCGGTCGGTCATTTCCTCCAGTAACTGGTCAATCTCCTCATCAGTAGTAGCCGAGGACAGACGCGTATAGGCATCGAGACGCAGCGACTGCACATCCAGATAGTCTTCGGGAATGTAGGCATCTATGGGCAGTTCAATAGACACACTGGTGTCTTCTGGGGCTTCCTGGCCTTTATAGGCCGCTACCGCCTCGCCCACCATGCGAACATACAGGTCAAAACCGACTCCGGCGATGTGGCCGGACTGTTCGCCACCCAACAGGTTGCCGGCCCCGCGAATTTCCAGGTCTTTCGTAGCTATGGCCATCCCAGACCCCAGCCCGGTGTTGGTTCCAATCGTTTTCAGTCTCTCAAAAGCCGTTTCGTTCATAGTAATGCTGGGCGGATAGAGGAAGTAAGCGTAGCCTCGTTCCCGCCCGCGGCCGACTCGTCCGCGGAGCTGATGCAGCTGGGACAGGCCAAAGCGATCCGCACGGTCCACGATGATTGTGTTGGCACTGGTCACATCCAACCCGTTTTCGACAATAGTTGTGGACACCAGCACATCGAATTCTTGGTTCCAGAAATCTACCATGACCGATTCCAGCTGTTTTTCCGACATTTGACCGTGGCCCACCCGAATCCGCGCTTCGGGCACCAGCTCGGCGAGGTGAGCGGCAACCTTATTGATGGATTGCACGCGATTATGCACGAAAAATACCTGGCCGTCACGCAAAAGTTCGCGCCGGATAGCGGCCGCAACCTGCTTATCCGAGTAGGCTCCCACGTAGGTCAAGACCGGGTGGCGGTCCTCCGGAGGGGTGGTGAGGGTGCTCATGCCACGAATGCCGGTGATTGCCATTTCCAGGGTGCGCGGAATCGGGGTGGCGCTCATGGTCAAAACGTCAACGTTAGCACGCAAAGCCTTGAGTGCTTCCTTGTGCTCCACCCCGAAACGTTGTTCTTCATCAATCACCACCAGACCCAGGTCTTTAAACCGGACATTGCCCGACAGCAGGGCGTGGGTTCCGATTACGACTTCGATGGAACCGTCTCTTAACCCGGCTTTAATCCGAGTGGCCTCTTTGGCAGTAGTAAAGCGCGACAACGCCGCTACCGTCACCGGGAACCCCGCAAAACGGTTCGTAAACGTTTCCGCATGCTGGCTGACCAGTAGGGTTGTCGGAGCTAGAATTGCCACCTGCTTGCCGTCCTGAACAGCTTTAAAGGCCGCGCGGACTGCAATTTCGGTTTTTCCGTAACCCACGTCGCCGCAAACCAGCCTATCCATCGGAACGGTTTGTTCCATGTCGTGCTTGACTTCATCAATAACCGTGAGCTGGTCGGGAGTCTCCACGAACTCGAAACTATCTTCCAACTCGCGCTGCCAGGGGGTATCCGGGCTGAAGGCATACCCGGTGGTGGCTTGGCGAATAGCGTAGAGACGCACCAGTTCGCGAGCGATTTCTTTCACTGCTTTCCGGGCTCTGGACTTGGTTTTTGCCCAATCTGCCCCGCCCATCTTTGACAGCGCCGGGGATTCTCCGCCCACATACTTCGAGAGCAAGTCCAGGGAATCGGTAGGCACCCAGAGCTGATCAGCGGGCCCGTTGCGTTTGCTGGGGGCGTATTCCAAAACCACGTACTCTTTCGAGGTGGTTTCTCGACCTCGTCCCATGGTGCGCTTCGCCAGTTTTACAAAGCGTCCGATGCCGTGGTGCAGGTGAACCACGTAGTCTCCCTGGTTCAACGTAAGAGGGTCAATAGCTTTGCGTCGTCTGGCGGGGAGGTTTGCCTTGTCGGAGGCATGGCGGGACTTCTTTTTGCCCAAGACCTGTGCCTCGCCCACCACCAAAAGTTGCGTTGCGGGGACCTGGTACCCCTCGTCCAGGGGTGCCACCGTAATCTGTACCGCGCCGCTGCTCGGCGCTGTGGCATCCGCAACCACCTTCGCCGGGACATCCGCCTCGCTGAGGACATCCCGCAGACGGCTCGCCATCCCCCTACCTGTCGTAGTAATCACGACATTCCAGTTTTGTGACACCAAATCGCCGATTGTACCAATCAGTCCAGTTTCTCCGGCGGGAGGCTCCATCACGATTTGCGCCCCCACGTTTTGAGCGTTTTCGCCTACCGCAAAAGGAGAGACGAACACGGTTTCCATACTCGCCTCTCGGGCGGCGGCATGGAGCTGTTCCAAGGTCAGAAATGAAGCCTGTTCAATCTCCAGGGGCACTTCCCCACCACCCGCGGCCGCTGACCAGGAAGCCGCCAGGAACTCTTGGGTCGTTTCCACCAGTTCTTTCGCACGCGCTTCCAAACGGGGACGATCGGTTGCCACCAGACGAGCTCCGGGCGGCAGCAGAGAAAACAGGGGCACCATTTCCGCCCCCAGCAGTGGACTCAAAGATTCCAAGCCTTCGCCGTACTTACCCTCGGCTGCGAGATTCAGTATTTCGCCAGCTTGGGGCATTTGGTCGGCCAGGCTGGCTGCCCGCTCTCGCGCCGCATCATCGAGGAGCAGTTCGCGGCAGGCCGGGGCGACCAGCTCCCGGATGTCACCACCGAATGTCCGCTGATCCGTTGCCGTAAACGCCCGGATGGTGTCTACCTCGTCGCCAAACAGTTCGATACGCACGGGATGGGCGGCCGTGGGCGAAAAAACGTCAATCAGACCCCCACGCACCGCAAACTGACCGCGCGTTCCGACCATATCAACCCGTTCGTAACCCAAACGCAACAGGTCCGCAGCCATGGTGTCACGCTCATAAGTGTCTCCCACCTGCACCGTAAACAGGGGATAGTCAGCGATATGCGCGTTCACCGGGGCTAGAGCGGCTCGCATAGGCATGACCAGGAAATGCACCGCATCTGACGGATGGGGATGTGTCACCCGATGCAAAGCCCAAATTCGGCGCGCCATCGTGTCTGCCCGGGGGGAAAGCCTCTCGTGCGGCAAGGTTTCCCAGTCAGGAAACAGCTCCACTCCCGTAGTGTAGGCTCCCAGTTCACGTGCCAATTGGGTGGCGGCACGGGTACTCGGCGCGAGGACCACGGTTAGACCTTCGCGACCACCTGGTAAACCCGCAATGAGCGGGGCATAAAATCCGGGTGGCGCCACGTATTCGCACGCCAATTCCGCCGCATCAGGCTCCAGGCCTGCCAAAGCAGCCCCGGTCGCCTCCAGTAAACCGTGCAAACTCATGAATGAACCTGACTCCCTCAGCTCAGACCAGACTTGGGAACGCGCCGACCCTTACTTGGGGTTGCCCAAATGTAACCTGGCTTGAGCTTTCGCCAGTCCGTTTTCCGCAATATCCGTCACACATTGTACCGCTCGGTCCAAAACCTCATCGAGGATACTTTGCTGTGACTTCGGGATACGTCCTAATACCCAGTTGATGACGTCAGAACCCCCGCCAGGCATTTTGACCGGACGCCCGATACCGATGCGTAAACGCGCAAAATCTTTTGTCCCCAAAGACTTTTGGATGGATTTCAACCCGTTGTGCCCGCCATCGCTGCCGCCAACTTTCAGCTTTGCGTAACCCATTTCGAGGTCTAACTCATCATGAACCACCAGCAGGCGCTCGGAGCCAAGCCGATAGTAATCCAGCAGTTCTTTCACCCCCGAACCGGATTCGTTCATGAACGAGCCGGTGTGAGCCACGATAATCTTGGGGGCATCGACCCCGTAGCCCAAGCTCACTGTCGCCACGCGTGCCACCACTCCCGCACGCGCCAGAGACTGATTCCGATACGTTTGTCCAGATTGCTGTACGAAGCGATCAGTCACCATGTATCCGCAGTTGTGCCGGGTTCCGGCATATTTTTCACCGGGATTGCCGAGCCCCACCACGAGCCAGGTTCCCTCCTCGTCTACCAGACGAGAAGGATCCAAACGTGGTTCGTGAGTGGGGCTCATCAGCAATCCAAGCAAGTGTCAGAAAACCGCTACTACTCAGCGGATTCTTCGGTTTCTTCCGCAGCCTCAGCCTCGGTAGTTTCTTCTTCCGCAGCCTCAGCCTCGGGAATTTCAACTTCCTGCGGAGTGGTGACGCTCAAGACAATCGCTTCCGGATCGGTCTTGGCTTCCACGCCCTCAGGCAACTTGATGTCGGCCACGCTCAACACCACACCGTCTTCCAAGCCGTCCACGCTGACCTCGATCTTTTCCGGAATAGCAATAACCGGAGCAAAAATTTCCATGTTCAGCAGGTCTTGGTTGGCAACCAAACCGGCCATAGGCTCGCCGATGATTTCGATAGGCACTTCCACGTCCACCTTTTCATCGGCCTTCACCAGCAGCAGATCCATGTGCATAATCTGGCGCTTTACCGGGTGACGCTGAATGTCCTTGACCAGGACCATCGCCGGGTCTTTCAGTCCCTTCAGGGAAATAACGGCATTCGCGTTGTCCTTCACCAGCAGGAAAGTGTCGTGGTAAGGCAACAGCAGGTGCACCGGATCGGTGCCGTGCCCGTAGAGAACTGCCGGAATCTTGTCGGCGACCCGAGCGCGGCGAGCAAAGCCCTTGCCGAAATCCGTGCGCTGTTCGACTTGCAAAGTGGGGTTATCAGCCATGTTTTGTATCCTCCAAAATATGTAATCAGTTTGTGTTTTCCCGGGAGGACCGCGGAATTCTGTTGCGGGACCGCCTTTCCGAAGTATCGTTGCTCCCCTCACGGGTGAGCAGACGACTCCGTTTCCTGCCACGAGACAGAAAAACCCGCCATGCTCAAAACAGCAAAAGCGGGCGAAGGGCATCCAGCAAAGTTACCGGGCCGCGTCGATAACGGTTCACGCCGCGGAATGACCGCCACGTTCCCCCTCGCCGAGGCAACCCGATAATAATAGCGAAAACACCGCAATTTTGCTAATTTGCGGAAACACTAGCTTCCTCTGTTTCTCGCTGGTCAAACAGTAATCTGGCCAGATTCAATATTTGGGGATACCTAAAGGTAAAAACGTGAAACAATAGTTTTATGAATGAAACCATCGATGTCCAGCTCAAGCATCGCACTATTCGTGAGTTTAAATCGGATCCTATTCCCGAGGATACTTTCCAAACCCTGATGGACGTAGCCATGCACACTCCTTCGTCCCGCGGGATTCAAAATGCCTCGATTATTCGGATTAAGGATCAAGCAAAGCGCGAAAAGCTGGCTGAAATTGGTGGTCAAGAATATGTTGCCCGCGCCCCGGAGTATCTGCTGTTTATTGCAGATTTAGCTCGGGGCGCAGCCATTCTGGAGGAAATGGGGTTGTTTCCTCAATCTGCCGCCACGATAGATACATTCCAGGAAGCCTTCACCGATGCGGTTCTCATGGTGCAAAACGTGGTGGTCGCAGCCGAGTCGTTGGGGTTGGGGGCCAATATTTTAGGCAATATTTTGAACGACCCCAAGGCGGTGGTCACGGCTATCGGGCTGCCTCCTTACACCTTCCCAGTACTGGGCCTAACCTTGGGATATCCCGGCGAGGAACCGCAGCTCAAACCGCGGATGCCCAAAGAATTCCGGGTCATGACTGACACGTATGTGCGTCCGGATTCCTACCTGGAAGCCCTCAAGGATTACGACGCGCAGATGCGCGAATACTATGACCTGCGCAATAAGGGCAGGCGTGAGGACAAGTTTACGAGTCAAATCTTTCAGAAGCTCGGCAAGGTACGCAACCGCCGCGCTTCCCTCCTGGATGATATCGAGTCTCAGGGATTCCTCATGCACCCCTAGACTCCAGGGGAATCGCGCCCGTTTTATTCGAACAGGGCGGTCACGGAGCCTTCCTCAAAGACCTGGCGAATTGCCCGGGCCAGCAACGGCGCAATCGGCAAAACCTTGAGCTGCGGGAAACACTTATCCGGAGGAATCGGCACCGTATCCGTAACGATGACCTCGCGGGCTCCACATTCGCTCAGCCGCTTTGCCGCGGGATCGGAAAACACCGCGTGCGTGGCCGCCACCAGCACATCCTTTGCCCCGGCGTGCTTCAAGACCCCCACGGCTTCCGCGATCGTGCCGCCGGTATCAATCAAGTCATCGACCAGCACACAGGTGCGTCCTTCAACATCGCCCACCACGCGGTTGGCGACAGCCACATTGGGACGGGAAGTATCGCGAGTCTTGTGCACGAAAGCCAGAGGGTATCCGCCCAGGCGGTTCGCCCACTTTTCAGCCACGCGAATCCGGCCCGCATCCGGTGACACCACGGTCACGTTATTCAAATCCACGCGGGTGCGGACATAATCAATCAGCACCGGCATCGCCTGGAGGTGATCCACCGGGCCGGTAAAGAAACCCTGTTCCTGCGAGGCGTGCATATCGATGCTCATCAAACGAGACGCTCCGGCAGTCTTGTACAGATCCGCAATCAGACGGGCCGAAATCGGTTCGCGCCCCTGGTGTTTCTTATCTTGACGGGCATAGGGATACAACGGGGCGACCACGGTGATGCGCTTGGAACTGGCTCGCTTCAGGGCATCAATCATGATGAAGTGCTCCATTAGCCACTTAGAGACATTGCCGGAAATGGACTGGATACAGAACACATCGCAGCCGCGCACTGACTCGTTGTAACGCACATAGATTTCGCCCGAGGCAAAGTCGTAGATGGTCGTAGGCAGCACCTCCACGTCAAGTTCCTTAGCAACCTGTTCAGCCAGTTCGGGGTGCGATCGACCCGACACAATCACCAGGCGCTTGCGCGGGGTATCAAACAACTCTGCCATTTGTTTTCCTTCTTTTATCGGAGTTTTTCTGTTGTTGCAAAGGTTTTCATAAGGGTGGTTGCCCTCCCTTTCATTCACCGGGACTATTTCGTACCGTCTGTTTTGTCTGGGGAGTTCCCTTCGGCTTGTTTAGCCCGCATCGCCTCGATGGCGGCGATAGTTTCTGGACGATTCTGGGCGACCCAGCCGGGAATTTGGCGCATCTGGAAGTCATTGACCGCCAAGCATCCCTCCGGGATGTCTTGGCGCACGATGGTCCCCCCGCCGGTATAAACGCCGTCTCCGATATTGACCGGGGCAATGAACACGTTATTCGCGCCCGTTCGGCAATGCGACCCAACGTTGGAGTGATGCTTATGTACCCCATCGTAGTTTGCAAAGATGGTGGCGGCGCCGATGTTGGTGCCTTCCCCGATGGTGGCGTCCCCCACATAAGACAGGTGAGGAATCTTGGTGCCTCGCCCGACTTGAATGTTTTTCGTTTCGCAAAAGCCTCCGACTTTCGTACTTTCCGACAGGATGGTTCCCGGACGTAGGTAAGTGAAAGGCCCGATATAGGAATGGGCGCCAATTTCGGATGATAGGCCATGAACCCGAAAGACTTCCGCGTCGTCTCCGACTAACATGTCGATAAGCGTCGAGTCCGGTCCGATACGGCAGTCCTCTCCGATGGTGGTGTGGCGGCGCAGCTGCGTATTGGGGTAAATCGTGGTGTCCTGACCAATGGTCACGTCGGCATCAATCCATGTCGTCGTCGGATCGATGATGGTGACACCCTGCAGCATCCAGTACCGAGTGCGACGGCGATTGTATTCGGCTCGCAGTTCGGCCAACTGAGCCCGGTCATTGCAGCCTTCCGCTTGCGCCGTGTCTGCCAGCAACACCGAAGAAACTTTTAATCCTTCCCGGCGGGCAGCCTTAATGGTGTCGGTTAGATAGATTTCCCCTTGGTCGTTGTTTGTCGACAGGGTCGGTAAGCAGCGGTTTAAGAATTCGGCATCGAAGGCATAAATCCCGGCGTTGACTTCTTTGATTTGCTTTTGAGCATAGGTTGCATCACGTTCCTCAACGATGCCGGCGACGTGTCCGGCCACTCGCTGAATTCGCCCGTAGCCGAAAGGATTGGCTATCTCGGTAGTTAGCAAGCACAAGGCCGCCCCTTCGTCCTCGCGAGTTTCCGCCAGGGACAGAATAGTGGAGGAATCGAGCAGGGGTACATCAGCAGAGGTCACCACCAAAGTTCCCGTCGCAGCCCCCAGTTCCTCGAGCTTTTGTAAAGCACACCACACCGCGCGACCGGTACCGGGCACATCGTCCTGGTGAGCAATCGCAATGTCGGGATTGACTGCTAGAGCTTCGGCGGCTACAGCATCGGCCTGGTGACGGACCACTACCACGATCCGTTCCGGTTCGACTTCCATAGCGGTGTGGATAGCGTGAGAAAGTAGGGTGCGCCCTGCGAAAGAGTGCAAGACCTTGGCCTTCTTAGACTTCATACGGGTGCCTTGGCCTGCAGCCAAGATAACGATGGTGCTGACGTTGGTCATGTTCCTATCCTAACGCCTTGCCCGCCCCTAAAAAGCAAAACGTTCCGCCCCCAGGATTCGAACCCAGACTAAAGGTACCAAAAACCTCTGTGCTGCCATTACACCAGGGCGGAATGCGCCGCTGACTGCAGTCGAAAACAGCGCCCGTCCATTTTGCCATTTTTCAACTTTTTTAGAAAGTTGAAACCGAGGCTTAGCGTGGCCATAATCTGCAAGTGCTACATAGTTCTGCAACACGGCTGGAAGTTTTACAGCCACTCCCCGCAATAGCCCACCGATAACCGTCACGGAAATTTTCACTCAGCCACAGCGCTTTTCTCCGCGACAAAGAATCTCGACCTCAAGTATTATTAAAGAAATTTTCCTCTAATAGGACGGTGCTATGGTTCCCCCCTCAGATTTATCCGAAGGCGACGAAGTCGACGGCATCCTCAAGGCTTGGCGTTCCCTACTTCCCCGTGCCGATTTAACTCCACTTTCAGTGTTCTCCCGAGTTTCCCGCCTCGCTCGTCACCTTGACCAGGCACGTCGCGAAGCGTTCTCCTCAGTAGATTTGGAGCCCTGGGCTTTCGATGTGCTTTCTGCCCTACGCCGGGCAGGAGAACCATTCTCCCTGACGCCCGGCGTACTCATGCAGCAATCTCTGGTGTCCTCCGGGACCATGACGAACCGCATCGATCGGCTGGAAGAACGCGGACTGGTACGCCGCTGCGCCCACCCGGAGGACCGCCGTGCCATTCTGGTGGAGCTCACCGAGGATGGCAAAAGGCACGCCGATGCCGCGATAACTAAGCTGATGGCTACGGAACGTGATTGGCTGGGCGACCTTTCCGAAGCAGATGTGAACGAATTGGCACGGCTGTTGCGAGCCGTGCTCCTCCCCTTCGATGCCCAGTCACGCTAGGAGACCTGCGAGGGTTGTTTCTCCTCGACCCGCGTCACCACTTTGATAGGGTCAGCCTGGGGGACGTCGTCAGGTGCTACAGCAAGTACAGCTTTCGGCTCGATTCGCAGCGCCACGCGTTGTCCCTTCGTGACCATCATGGATTCCGAAGGGGTGATCTGAGCCGTCAACGTGATTCCCGAAGGCATCTCTACCTCAACTTTCGCGGTTGATCCCAGGAAAGTCAGGTTCTTCACCACGCCTTGATTGGCTAATCGGGGGGCGTGAGGCTGCACCATCTCCAGCTGTACAGATTCGGGACGCACCAAAATTGTGGCCTCCCCGTTGGTGCGTTTCGTTGAGGTTTTCAGAATCGGAATTTCCTGGTCTCCTACGAAAGCCGAACCATCCCGTATCACAGCGGGAATACGGCTGGATTCACCGATGAAAGTCGCCACAAATTCGTTGGCGGGTTCGTTGTATAGCTCCCAAGGCTCGGCGATTTGCTGCAGCTTGCCATCTTTCATCACACCGACCCGGTCTGCCACAGCCAAAGCCTCCTCCTGGTCATGCGTCACGAACAAAGTTGTCAGACCGGACTGTAGCTGAAGCCGGCGGATTTCTCCACGCAACTGCACCCGCACTTTGGCATCCAAAGCCGAGAGCGGCTCATCGAGAGCCAACACCGCGGGTCGCAACACCAACGCTCGCGCCAGGGCCACCCGCTGCTGCTGCCCTCCGGACATTTGGTGAGTGTACTTATCAGCTTGGTTAGCCAGACCCACCATCTCCAGGGCTTCCATAGCCTGACGAACCCGACGTTTAGAGTCGACTTTGCGTACCGTCAGACCGAACTCTACGTTCTGGCGCACCGTCATATTGGGAAAAAGGGAATACTGTTGAAACACCATGGCCATATTTCGCTTTGCTGCGGATGTGTGGGTGATGTCTCGCCCGTTGACCACAATCTGGCCCGAATCAATCTGCATCAAGCCTGTCAGAGCCCGCAACGCGGTCGTTTTCCCGCATCCCGAGGGTCCCAGCAGCACGACCAGTTCTCCGCTGCGAAATTCACAGTTGAAATGATCCAGAGCCTTGGTGTGTCCGTATTGTTTGTTTAGGTCCCGAAGTTCAACCTCGGCACCGACAGCCTCATTTGGCATTTTTCTCTCTCTTCTTTTTCAATTCGTAGCTTACGATTTCCAACATCATCAACACCACGATGCCAAACACCATGGTCAACAGGGCCAGCGCGGTGGCGGTCATAGAGTCGTCTTGTCCCAACTGGAATATGGCGACCTGCAGGTTGTTGCGGTTCAACAGCGATGCAATGGTGAACTCTCCCAGCACCACGGAAATCGTGATGAAGGATGCGGCTCCAATGGCTCCACGAAGGTTGGGGATAATGACTTTGAACATGACCGTTGGCCACGGCGCCCCTAGGGAACGCGCGGCTTCAACCAGAGTCTTTACCGGAATCGTTGAAAATCCGGCATCGAGCGCCCGATACGCGAAGGGCAACGCCAAGATGGTGTAGGCAAACGCCAGCCAGATTGGATCCGTGTTTAGCACGTTAATCGAAATAAAGCGGTATATCGGTCCTAAACCCACCACCAGCACGATGGCCGGAATCGCGAGGGGAAGCAGACAGATAAACTCCACTACGCGAGACAGTTTGGAAGGTCGGATTTTTAGCGCCAGCATGGTTGGTAACAGCAACGCCAACATCAGCACCACGGTAAATACGCTCAATCCCAAGGAATTTAGCACGCCGTTCCACAGAATAGACATATCCGCCCCGGAGGCGGTGGTTCCTGACAAACTAAAGATAGACTGCCAAGCTCCGCCTGACCACGCCCCGGTAAGCGGAAACCGCACCGAAAAAATTAACATACCTAACAACGGTATAAATAAAAACAGCAGTACGGCGACGAGGATGACCCACTGGTAAATGGCTACGCCTACGTCTGCAGGCCGCTTCCGGCTCCTGTGGCGTGGCGTGATCTCAAGTGAGGACGCGGTCAACACATCCTCCGGCTTAGAATCTACGGAATCCATGAGGTTCACTCCCATTTCGCCGTCCTCTTTTGCAGTTGTGCGTAAGCTGTCATCACCACAGCCACTACGACCACCATCAACAGCGCGAGAGACTGCGCGAACCCGTTTTGACCGACGTCTTGCTCGTTACGCAGCGCGCTTTGAATCATCAGTGGCACCAGGATGGAGCGCTGCGTAAACAGTGCAGCCGCGGTCGCGTAGGCGGAAAATGCGTTGGAAAATAGCAGCAAAAAGGCGCCGAGGAATCGCGGCCACAGAATCGGTCCCGCCACCCGGAACCAATAATCCCAAGTCGAGCCGCCCAAGTTCAGGGTTGCTTCCTTCCACTGGGGACGCAGCGAGTCCATAGCCGGCAGGAACACGATAATCATCAGGGGAATCTGGAAGTAGCAGTACACCAATACCAGTCCCGGCAGAGAGGCCAACCAGTTAGGATCGAGTTGAATTCCTGTAGTCGCAAACAGAATCTGGGTGCCGATACCGTTAATCCCGATAGTAGCGATGAAGGCAAACGCCAGCATGACCCCGCCGAACTGAGCCAATACCGAAGACACAGCATTGATTAAGCGGCGCAGCAAACCGGTTTGGCTGGAACGAGCCACCAAGGCGTAGCATGCCAGTGCCCCTACCACGGCTCCAATCAGAGCCGATGCGATAGAAACAAAAACCGAGGTACCCAGGGATTCCAAGGTGTTCTGTTCTCCCAAACGCGCCAGGTTTTTCAGGGTGAATCCCCCTTCTGCGCTGGTGAAAGCTCCCGAAATTACGATAGCGGTGGGCGTGAGCAAGAATATCGCCACATAGAGGAAAAATGGGATTGTGACCAGGTTCGTGGACTTGCGCCGCCGCGCTGACGAGGGATACCAGGTCTTTGACTCGGCTTGTAACTGTCCGCGCCAGCCTGTCTCTTCGTTGACCTCTGACTTCTGATTCGTAGGCATGAGCCGGGAGCCCGGAACGGTATCCGAGCTCCCTGGCCGTGTATCTTCTTGAAAAGACTTAGTTGCCAATAGCCTTGTCCCAGTTCTGCTGCAACCAAGTGGTGATTCGAGCTGAATCATCCGGGCTGTAAGTCAACGGAGGTTGAGAGGTTTCAATCAAGGTGGCTTTAGCCTCGGCATCAATAGTGCCGTCCTTTTCCATCTGTTCCATCAGTACCGGCATTGCCCCGCCCTTCATCCACAGGTTCTGAGCTTCTGGAGTGTAAAGGAACTCCTGCCACAAACGTGCGGCCGCCGGGTGGGGAGCTTCCTTGTTGATGGCCTGCTGGTAGTAACTGCCGACCTCGGTGCCGGGGAAGACGATGACGCTCCAATCAACTCCCTGACCCTTTAAGCGGTCACGAGTCGAAATTTGGTTATAAGACCAGTCGAACACCGCGGCGGTCTGGCCGGAATCGATGGTAGCCGAGGTCACATCAATGGTGTTCAAGTTGCCGATGCTCTTGAGTTCTTTAAAGAAATCCAGACCCGGCTGGAGGTTTTGCAAATCCCCACCATTGGCCAGATTCGCCATGATAAAGCCGTTGAATGCCGCCCCGGCTTCCGCTGGCTTGCCATTGAGCGAGACAACGCCGGCAAACTTTGGATCTTTCAAATCCTCGATGGACTTGACGTCGCCGTACTTGGTCTTATTCCAGCCCAAAGACATCACGCCGGTGTAATCAGGGGTAAAGAACTTGTCTTTATTCTTAAGTTTTGGATCGATCTGTGCCGCCCCTTGAGTTTCGTACGCCGCAAAATACTGGGTGGAATCCACAGCTACAGCTAAACCGACGTCAACAGTGTCGGGCGCTTTGTCCGTGCCGGCGTTCGTCTTAATAGCATCAATTTCTTCTTTTGAAGACGCATTGGGGTTTTGTTCGTTTACAGTGATTTCAGGATATTTCTTTTTGAACGCCTCAATCACTCCACCCCAGTTTGACCAGTCGTGCGGCAACGCGATGAGATTCAACTGACCTTCTGCCTTCGCTGCCTTTTCCAGTCCTTCCATTCCACCAAAATCATCGATGGAAACGGCTGCCTGGTACTTCGTCTTGTCTGCGGCGCTTTCCGCATTTGCCGCGCTGCCACCGCAAGCCGTCAATCCTAACGTGGCGCTGACCAGGATTGCAGTGCCTGCCATCAGAGAAAATGTCTTGTTCAAGGGTTTTCCTTTCCTGAAACTTTATTAGCGTCTCTAGGTTAGGAAACTCGCGTTAGGACTTACCTGCTTAATTTGTTAAAACTAGGTAAGTTTACCTTTTCACTGGTTAAATCTCACGGATTCAGAGTTTGGGGTATCCCCTCTTGCCGGTCCGGCAGCACTGAAAACTCGTGCTACCAAAGGGTGAGCGCCAAGCCTCGCCGCTACGTTTTCTTGGGAAGTTGCATCTGGGCACAGGGCGGCGATGGTCGGACCAGAACCCGAAACTATGGCTTTCAAAGCTCCGGCCTGCTCTGCCGCGGCGATAACTTGGGATAGTTCGGGGAAAATGTCGAGAGCAGCGGCCTGCAAATCGTTGTGGAGGTATCCGGCCAGCTTGGTAACGTCCCCATCCAGAGCTGCCACAAAGTCTGGTGAGAGCGTAGCGGGCAGCGGTTGCGGATTAGGAATCAACCTGTCGAAGGCCCCAAAGACTTTGGGGGTGGACAGTCCCCGGGGGAAAACCGCCAAGACCCAAAAACATTTTGTACCACCCGGTAAACTCAGCATTTTATCTCCGAAGCCGAGACCCAATGCGTTTCCTCCGGTTAACCCGAAGGGCACGTCCGCACCTAGTTTCGCCCCGAGAGACTGCAGCTCAGCGAGGGTGAATCCCAGTTGGTAAAGCGCGTTCGCCGCATAGAGCACTCCGGCGGCATCGGCTGACCCGCCAGCCATGCCTCCCGCCACCGGAATATTTTTCTCAACCTTAATGCTGGTGGGGGGTACTTCGGCGCCGTTTACACGCAAGGCCTGGATTGCTTTGAGCGCCAGATTTTCCGGCCCGTCCAGGTTCTTTGGTCCAGTCAGTCCCGGCGCCAACACAGTCTGGACCACATCCGTTTTGCCTGAATTACGAGGCCTCACAGTCAAGCACTCCCCGAGGTCCAGGCCCTGAAATACCGTCAATAGCTCGTGTCGGGGCTGGTTCGGTGGTCGCTCCCCCACTCGGAGCAACAGGTTTACCTTTCCGGGAGCAAAGACTTTGAGACGTCGCCCCGGTTCATTTTCAAGGATTCGCACTCCGCTCATTTTGTATCGCTCGTTCCATAAAGTTTTGCACCCGCGATTTTTGTGAAATCTGTGACACTGAGGCGTTCGGCGCGTAATCCGGGCGTTATACCAGCAGCCTCGAGCAAAGCCGCGGCCGCATCAGGGGAACCGGCGTATTTAGCCAAAGACTGCCGCAAGGTCTTACGGCGCTGCGAGAATGCCGCGTTTACCGCCGCGAACACTTCCTTCCGTAACGTTTCGATTGCCTCATCCGTCAAGCCTTCTGCGCTCAGTTTCAGGTCCTCCTTGAGTCGCTGACGAACCTCTAAACGCTGAAAATCCACCACGGCTGAATCCACATTCGGGGCCGGATAGAACACATTTCGCCCTACTTTGAAAGCGCGTTTAGCACTGCCCCACCAAGCCAGTTTTACGCTCGGCGCCCCGTAGGCTGTGTCAGCGACTCCAGCCACCCAACGATCAGCCACTTCAGCTTGCACCATGACCAGGGCACCTTCCAGACCTGGCAATACTTCCAAAAAATGCAGCAGCAGGGGTGTGGCCACGTTGTAGGGCAGGTTCGCGACCAACTGGCGCGGCACAGCCCATCCCTCGGGGAGGTCCAGGTCGGATACGCCGCTAATCTCGAGAGCATCTTGCGTCATGACGCACAAGTTTGCGCTGTTCGCACCGTGTTGTCTCACTGTCACCGGTAGGGCGGCAGCCAAACGTGGATCAATCTCGATGGCTATGACTTTGCAACCCTGTTCCAACAAGGCCAGGGTCAAAGAGCCTAATCCCGGACCAATTTCCACAACGGTATCGCCTGGGGTAACTCCCGCTGCAGCCGCGATACGCCGCACAGTTCCGGGATCAGTAACGAAATTTTGACCCTTTTTCTTGCTCGGAGACACCTCTAGGGCAGCACAAAGCTCAACAATGTCGCGCGCACCTAACAACAGCACCTCAAAATTTTAGCGCAGACCGAGCTTCCGGGAGCACGCCGGCCACTGTCCCCAACCGGAACGCGCTTGCAGAATCTGAGCCCGGTGGGTCTGTTCTTCTGCCGAAGCCTCAGACGGCAAACCAGACCCCCCTACTGATCGCCAAGTCGGTAGCGTGAACTGGTACATTCCGTAAAAACCATTGCCCGTGTTCGTATCGGGACGCCCGCCGGCTTCACAAAATGCCAGTTTGCTCCAGACGTCGCCGGTCGCAGCGATAGGTTGAGAGGCGGGACGTTTCTTGGTGCCGACCGTAACTTTTTCGTTAACCGGTTGGGTCACGACTTTTTCGCTCAAGGTTTCTTCGGAGGAAACCACACCGTCAATGCTGCGCACCTTCTTGGTGATTTCTTTTACCCCGACAACACCTTTTTGCGTCACGACCTTTTCGTCAGTGAACTTTGAATCATCGTTGGTAGTTTCGGTTTCAAACTGAATCGGTTCGCTGGTCGTGACGTTTTCTTCCGTAATGCGCTGCACCTGCACAATCGGCGCCGCACCGGGGTTAAACAGCACTTGGACGGCATCCAAGCCAGTCAGCTTCACTTTGTTGCGAGCTAGGATGTCCTCTGGGGTAATGTCGGACTTAGCGGCTTTCATCTGGACGGTAGCCCCATCGTGAACCAACTGATAGACCTCACCGGGAGCAAAGAGAGCCAGTGGCATACCCTGTAAATCCTTGCCGTTGGTGCCCACAAATTGCACCGCTTGGCCCTCCCAAAGAGCCTTAATCGCCGCACTCGCCGATTTTTCTGTCGTGTCCACGTCTTTCCGGACGTCATTAACGATGACGGTTAGCCCCCGAGAGCTTTCGATAGTAATCTTCATCCCGTTCTTGACGGCCGTTGTAGGTCCGGGGACGATGGAGTCTTTAGCACTGAAATTCACGCCATTTTCAGTCAATAAATCGGATACGGTTGCCCCCCAGCCCCCGAGTTCTTGGACTTTTCCGTCTGCCACCACGGTTGCGGTTTTGTGTGCCATCGCAAATGCAGTACCAATGCCTGTACCCAATACCAACGTGGCAACCAATGCACCAACGAGGGGCGCAAAAAACTTTCGAGGACCTCGAACCGGCTTAGCTTGAAGGTGACGCGGGGCTCGTTTGGGGGATACGCTCATAATCGCAGTGTTCTCTTCCATCAACAAAAATGTTATCGATTCGTTATATTTTTGTCCAGCTCGTTATCTATTGTACACCTTTAGTTAACAAAAACCACTACTTTCACACCTTTAACTTTTCTAACATTAAGGCGCTGAACTGCATAAATCCTAAAACTCGTAGACCGCGGCGGCGTTACGAAAAGTTTGTTCTCGCAGTTCCTCGCTCGTGACCTGAGTCAGTTCGGCCAAGAAGTCTGCGGTGTGCCCGATGAGATAGGAGGCGTTGGGCTGGCCTCGATAAGGCTGAGGCGTCAGATACGGGGCATCTGTTTCAATGAGGCGCAGATGCGCCGGCATTGCGAGGGCTCCAGCTTGGATATCTTGGTTGGCATGGTAGGTAACGTTCCCCGCAAAAGACGCATACCAGCCATTTTCTGCCAAAGTTTCGGCCAACTCAGCATCTCCGGAAAAGCAATGAAAAACCGTTTTTCGTGGCGCACCACAGCGCTGCAGCATTGCTACGCAATCCTGATGAGCATCACGGTCATGAATTTGCAGGGGCAGATCCAGAGCCTTCGCCAACTCGATATGCGCTGCGAATGCTTGTTTTTGCGCTTCCTTGCCCGTTTCAGCAGTGCGAAAATAGTCCAAGCCGGTTTCTCCGATGGCCACCACTGCCTCGGGAAATTCGCGGGCTGCTCGTTCCACCGCCGCCAAAGCGTCGTCTAGGGGCGTTTCCTGCCAGGGTTCACGCGTTTGCGCCACGTTATCCGGTGCCGTATCCAAAATCCCCAAGTGACGCGGGGCATCGTTGGGATGAATCGCCACCGCAAACCGCACCATTTCAAAAGCGGAACCGGAGAACCGTTCGCGGTCGTCACCTAGCACCTGAACTTCTGGAAGGTTGCACAGGGAGACAACGACACGTTGAACTCCGGATTGTACCGCCCGTTCCATTTGTTCTTCTGCGCTGAGCCGCACCCCGGAGGAATCGCTGACATAGTCCCCCGGCAGCAAAGGCAGGTGCGTGTGATTGTCAAACAATCTGCCAGTACCAAACGGCCTTTCCCCGCCGTCAAAAGGCTGGCCGCTCACCGGTACGGGCGGCCACACCTTTGGCTTTGACTTGCGTTTACTCACCGGAGTCCTCAGTGCCTCTGGTTACTTGCGCAACAGATTCGCGTAACGTTCGTGTTCTTCTTCAACGACAGACTCGTCTAGCTTCTGGAATACCGGAGCCGGTTTCGCCACCGCTTGCCCCACCTGTACCGGATGACGCTCCCACGTCGGAGCATGGCGATAGTCCCCGGTGATGATTGGGTAAGTGCGGTCGCTCCCGTCCTCGTTTTTCACATCCAAGTCGACGACTTCCTCGATACGCGGCAGGGGCGCCACCTTCCCGGCTCCACCCAAGACTTTGTCGATGGAGTTGGACGAAGTCGGCAAGAATGGCGACATCATCAGATTCAAATCCGTCACCACCTGGGCTAGAACGTGCAGGATTGTCCCTAGCCGTTCCCGCTGCGACTCGTCTTTTAGCTTGAAAGGTTCAGTGGTGGCAACGTAACGGTTAGCCTCCCCCACCAGACGCATAATCTCCGCTAGAGCAGCCTTTTGGTGATGGCTTTCGATGAGGCCACCTACCGTTTCGAATCCGGCACCGACAGCATCCAAAAGTTCCTGATCCTCAGCCGTGAAATCGCCGGCCGGAGGAATCTCGCCAAATTTCTTTGAAATCATGGACGCTGTGCGGTTTACCAGGTTACCCCAAGCAGCCACCAACTCAGAGTTCGTACGACGCACGAACTCGCTCCAAGTAAAATCAGAATCCTGATTTTCCGGTCCCGCCGCGGAGATGAAATACCGCAGTGCATCGACTTGGTAGCGGGACAGCATGTCGCGCACATAAATCACAATTCCCCGCGAAGAAGCAAACTTCTTGCCCTCCATGGTCAAAAATTCTGAGGAAACTACCTCAGTAGGCAGGTTCAGGACTCCTAAGTCACCGGGTTGCCCACCCAAGTCTCCACGTCCGTTGTAGCCCAGCATTTCGGCGGGCCAAATCTGGGAGTGAAACACGATATTGTCCTTGCCCATAAAGTAGTACGACAAGGCTTCGGGGTCATTCCACCACTGACGCCAATCTTCTGGGGACTGACCAAAACGACGCGCCCACTCAATGGAAGCCGAGAGATAACCGATTACCGCGTCAAACCAGACATAGAGACGCTTGGGCTGATCCTCCCATCCGGGAATGGGGATACCCCAGTCAATGTCACGAGTCATAGCTCGCGGTTTAATATCCTTTAAAAAGTTCTTGGAGAACTTGATGACATTGGGCCGCCAATTGCCGTTCTTTTCCCGGTCATCAAGCCACTCATTCAAGGCGCTCGCGAGAGCCGGTAAATCTAAGAAATAGTGGTCGGTTTCGACAAATTCCGGGGTCTCGCCGTTAATCTTGGAACGCGGGTGAATCAGGTCGGTAGGGTCGAGCTGGTTGCCACAAGTATCACACTGGTCCCCCCGAGCTCCTTCTGCCCCACAGATGGGGCAAGTTCCCTCAATATAGCGATCCGGAAGGGTCCGACCGGTGGAAGGAGAGATTGCGCCCCGGGTGGTCTGTACCTTCATATAGCCGTTGTCTCGCACGACTTTGAACATGGCACGAACAGTCTCGTAGTGATTGCCCGTGGTGGTGCGAGTGAACAAATCGTAAGACAGACCCAGCTGACACAAATCCTCCACAATCGCCCGATTGTTCTGATTCGCCAATTCTCGCGGGGTCAGCCCGGCAGCCTCGGCTGCGACCAAGATTGGCGTGCCGTGTTCGTCCGTACCGGACACCATCAGCACATCGTGACCACGCATCCGCATATAGCGGGAAAAGACGTCTGAGGGAATTCCGAAACCAGCAACGTGTCCAATGTGACGCGGGCCATTAGCATAGGGCCAAGCGACGGCAGAAAGTATATGAGTCATGACTCTATCCTAACGCCGCCGGTAAGTTCCTCAGATCCAATACGCCCACTTCATGTTGGGATTATTAAGCCACATTCGCCACCCATAGTGGTCTTCGGGAATAGGCATACCGGTCCAGATAGGGAAAAAGAACACCGCTGCCAAGAAAATGAACGCCACAATCACCAGGGCAGTGATGAACGCGCCTGGTGAAGCCTGACTAGAATCGGGCACCAGATTGTATCGACCAGTCCAATTTCGGTCTTTGGTGATTCGCCAAGCCCCCATCAGCAAACCCAACAGATACACCACAGCCATAATCATGAAAGGAGAGATAACCACCGTATAAAAGGTGAATATAGTCCGATTTGAATACACCAGCCAAGGCAGCCAAGTGGCCATATAACCAGTAAAAATCAGCCCGGCACGCCAATCGAGAAACCCGAAAGCCGCCACAATAATCAGGAAGAACGCCACAAATCCGACCCACCATAGAACCGGGTTACCCAAAGAGTTGACCGCCTCAACGCATCTGCTGGATCCACAGTCTCCCGGCACTTCTTCGTAATAAAACGAGGTGGGACGCAGCTGCAAAAGCCAGCCCCACGGATTAGCCATGTAGGGGTGGGTGGCATTGAGATTGGTATGGAAAATGAAAATTTGGCGATGATAATCGAGCCAATCCGCTACCAAACCGCGATTGGTGTGGCCCCACGCTTGTGAATGGGTAAACCATCCCATCCAAGAAACTACGTAGGTCAGGAAGGCAATCGGCACTAGGTTCACGAAAGCAGGAATCCCTCCGGTCAGGACAGACGACCCAATCCATCGTGGTTCAGTGCGCCACCTGGCGGATAACTCTCTGATAAATACGAAAATCCCAAAGACCGCCACGACATAGAGCCCCGACCATTTCACACTCATGGCCAACCCGAAGGCTATGCCCGCCACGAAAAGCCACGGCCGCCACCAGTAGCTCGGCCCCCAAGACAGCGCAAAGCGAGAAAAGTCCGGGGCGATTCCGGAGCTGGATGTCCGGCGCTTGCTACCGGGCGAAGTTTTTGCTCCCGCAGTGTCCCGCGGCCGTCGACGCAACTGTTCAGTGCGTCTGGCCGCATCGATGTCTTGGAGGGCAGCAATGAGTCGGGGACGGTAGCTGAGTTGATCGCGAACGACGCACAGCACCCCCAGAAGGATAAACATTTCCAGGATAATGTCGAGGATAGCGGTGCGGGACAGAGCAATTTGTACTCCGTCTAAACCCATCAGAACGGAGGCGAGAGTGGCCATTTTGGCGTTACCAAACAGCTCCCAAACGATGCGCCCCACCAGGTAGACCGCCACCGCGCCCGCCACGCAGACCGCGATGCGCCACCCAAAAGGTTGATTGCCGAACAGCTTAATTCCCAGTCCAATCAGCCATTTTCCCACGGTGGGATGGACTACGAAAGAACCTTCTAGCGGAGTTTTGAAGTTCCCGATGATAAAGGTGGCATCGTAATCTTTGGGCCACTGCACTTCGTAGCCGCGCTTAATCAGGCCGTAGGCATCTTTGACATAATAGGTTTCGTCAAAAACCAGGGTTTTGATTGCGCCCAGACGTACCACTCGAGTCAAAAACACCAGAAGGGCCACCACCAGGGGTCCTAGCCAACCCCAGAGGTATTCCCGCTCCCCGCGTTGGGGCCGAGCCCGGAAAGCACTACCCAAGAAGGCCGGTCGGTTCCTCCCCGGACGCAGCAGCAGGGCCAGGCCGGATGCGGGAGCGTTTCGGTACTCCGTGGGTGCGGGTCGAGGTGGGATATTCACGCCCTCAAGTTTAATGGAAGAATGGAATGGTGAGCATGGATTATCCCCCGGTGTTTGAGGAAGTACACCTGGTTTTGGCCGGAACTCCAATCGGAAATGTCGGCGATGGCTCACCCCGTCTACGCGAGGCGCTTCGCACCGCTGACATTGTGGCTTGTGAAGATACCCGCCGGACCCGCGACTTAGCCCGCCGCCTGGAAGTCGAAATATCCGCCCGCCTATTGGCTTACCATGAGCATAATGAAGCGGCGATAACCCCGGAATTGTTGAGCCTAGCCCGCGATGGTAAACGGGTTCTGCAGGTTTCAGATGCGGGAATGCCGGGAATTTCAGACCCCGGGTTTCGCCTGAGCCAAGCTGCCGCAAAGGCTGGAATACCGTTTACGGTTCTCCCCGGGCCTTCCGCTCCGCTCCTAGCTTTAGTGGGTTCGGGTTTGCCTACGGATTCTTTCACCTTCGTGGGATTCTTACCACGCAAAGCCGCCGCTTTGTACCAGACGTTACAATCTCTTGCGGCTCGCAGCGAGTCCCTGATTTTCTTGGAGTCGCCCCGCCGGACCATCGAGACGCTGGACGCTATGGTCCAGGTTTTCAGCCCCGATCGGCCAGCTGCACTAGCGCGAGAACTGACGAAAACTCATGAAGAATTCATCAGGGGCACCTTGGAATCTGTGCATTCCGAGTTGTGCTCACGCCGCGAGGTTTTAGGCGAAATCGTTATCGTCGTCCAAGGGGCACCCGCCGGGGGCCAGGCTGAACCCCCGACACAGCACCTCGAGAAAATGGAACAGCTGGTACACCAAGGGGTGAAGGCGAAAGCGGCCGCCAAGCTCGTTGCGACCTGGTTCGGGGGTTCCGCTAATGAACTTTTTTCCTCATACATTGAGGGAAAACGCGACTAAGCCCAGACTCCGGGAAGGACAGTTGCGCAGCGGGGGCATTGTCCCGACTCTCCAACCGTGTTTTCGCAAACATCGAACCAGTCCCGCACGATGAGCGAATCTCCACACCCGGGACAAAACGTGATTCCCCCCTCACGGTCGCGTATGTTGCCGATATAGACAAACCGGATTCCTTCGCCTCGCGCAATTTCCCACGCCCGTTGCAGTGTGCTTGCCGGGGTTCGCGGCACATCGCGCATCTTCCAGTCGGGATGGAAAGCCGAGAAATGCAGTGGAACGTCCGGTCCAACATTTTCTACTATCCACTTTGAAAGGTTTTGAATTTCCCCGTCAGAATCATTGTGACCGGGGATTAGCAGCGTAGTCAGTTCCACCCAGCACTCGGTTTCGTTGCATACATAAGCAATAGTTTCCAACACGTCGTGCAAATGAGCGCCGGTCAAATGCCAATAGAAATCTTCAGTAAACCCCTTTAGATCGAGGTTCGCCCCATCCATTTCCGCATACATCTCTCGCCGTGCCTCGGCACAGATATACCCGGCGCTCACCGCTACTGTCCGCAGCTTCTCGGCGTGGCAGGCTCTGGCGGTATCTATGGCGTATTCGGCAAAAATCGTGGGATCGTTGTAGGTGAAAGCGACCGATTGTGCCCCGTAGTGCACCGCCAAATCCGCGATTTCCCCAGGACTGACAGCCGTGGTTAAACGGTCATTTTCCCGGGCTTTGGAGATGTCCCAGTTTTGGCAAAACCGGCAGTTCAGGTTACATCCTGCCGTTCCGAAGGACAGCACCTGAGAACCTGGCAAGAAATGGTACAGCGGCTTTTTCTCAATGGGATCGAGTCCAATTCCGGAACAGCGCCCGTAGGTATCCAACACCATTTTCTGACCTTGAGCCATCCGGGTATAACAAAACCCTCTTTGTCCATCGCGCAACGTACAGGCACGGGGGCATAAGTCACAGCGAATTCGGCCGTCCTCGCGCAAAGTCCACCACTTTGCGACTCGGTCTCGACTTTTCATGTCCGTAGTTTCAAACCCATCGCCCATAAATCAACCTTAGACTGAAACCATGAAAATTTTTGCGCACCGAGGTCTGAACCGGAAAGCACCGGAAAACACCATGACCGCCTTCCGACTGGCTCACGAAGCCGGTGTGGAATGGATGGAAACTGACGTCGATATTCTGGGAGACGGCACCGCTGTTATCCTGCACGATTCCACGTTGGACCGCACCACAGACCACAGCGGTTCAATGTATGACCTGAAGTTCTCGGATCTCTCTGAGATTTCTGCGGGAGCAAAATTCGGTGATGGCACCCGTTACCGCCACGAAAGAATTCCCCTCCTCACCGACCTTTTGGCGTTCCTCAGAGAAACCCATATGAAGTGCAATCTGGAAGTGAAATCTAACGAGGCTGGCGGCGCGATGTCTCGTCTGTTGATTGACACTGTTTTACGCGAAATCCGGGACGTACAGCCTGAAGATTTGTTCATCAGCTCGTTCAATCACGTATTTCTGTACCAGATTCACCAGCAACGTCCCGATCTACAGCTGGCCTGCCTATTCACTAAAGAGTGTCTGTGGTATGACGCGATTAGCCGCTGCGAACAGGTCGGCGCCACCGCGATTCATCCCGAGGACAGTGGACTCACCGCCGAAATAACTCGGCGTCTCAAGGACGCGGGGCTACAGATAAACGTGTGGACCGTCAACGATCCTTCCCGCGCTCGTGAACTCGCCAGTTGGGGAGTCGATGGGATTTTTACTGATATAGCTGATGAGATGCGCGCAGCTTTGGACCACTGAGCGACCCTGAGTTACCCTTCCGTCAGGCTCCCAGTAAATCCGCCAAGGCCGTCAAGCATTGGGAAGCTCCACCTTCGATACGCAGGTCCGCCGCCCGGTCGTACATGGTGCGCCCCCGATTGATGATGACCAACGGAGCTCCTTTTGCTAAGCCGGCCTGCATCACATAAGTCGCCGTCCCCACCACCAGCGAAGAACCGACTACCACCACTACGTCTGCATTTGCCGCAGCTGCATAAGCCTGGGACATCACTTCTGCGGGAAGTAACTGGCCAAAAAACACGACAGCCGGTTTCAGCAATCCGCCGCAGCGCTCACAAGGCACGGTTGTGAATGTGCAGGCCTCAGCGGCTTTCCGGTCCGCCACCGCCAGGATAGCGACGTGTGCGGGATCCAGGTCAAGTGGATAATCCGGGTTTGCCTCAGTGAGTCGTTCGTGCAGCGCCTGCCTGCCGGTCACTTCCCCACAATCCACGCACTCCACCCGCACGAAAGAACCGTGCATCTCATAGACTTCCTGGCATCCGGCTTTCAGATCCAGTCCGTCAACGTTTTGGGTAGCGATGCCGGTTAGCAGCCCGGCACGTTCCAGTCTCGCTTGCGCTAGATGTGCAGGAGCAGGGTCAAGGGACAACATGGTTTGCCAAGTCTGGTGGTTGCGAGCCCAGACCCAGCGCTGCCACACCGGGTCACTCACAAACTGGTCGTATTCAACCGAGGGAATCTCGGTGTTACCTTTACCGCGATAATCGGGAATGCCGGTGTCGGTGGACATGCCAGCCCCCGTGACCAGCACCGTCTTTTTCCCTCTCATCCATCCCGCCAAAGTTTCCAGCTGTTGACGTGTCATTTCATCAAGATTGTCGAGGTTGCTCACGTTTCCATCCTACGCCGAGCAGCTCGGTCCGAAGCCGAGTTCATGGGGTTCTCTAGTTGGGGTGGGTGTTTAAATGGGTTTCGCCCCCCGGGTGTGGGGGGCGAAACGTTTGAAGTTTTAGTGCGGCGGTTTCCTACTCTCCCACACACCGGCGTGTGCAGTACCATCGGCGCGGGCAGGCTTAGCTTCCGGGTTCGGGATGGGACCGGGCGTTTCCCTGCTGCTATGACCGCCGCCACAATCGTGGACTCTAGTCACTAACCATATATTCTGTTAG